>Ga0082335_1000623_pt1 | contig 85827 bp, 88 predicted proteins | sample Subgrocontami58m_FD_72375 | JGI IMG/M metagenome (GOLD analysis project Ga0082335, IMG submission 72375) | Subsurface groundwater microbial communities from S. Glens Falls, New York, USA - GMW37 contaminated, 5.8 m (SPADES assembly) (version 2) ...
TATTCCCCCCAGGGGCCAAACACCTCCGGCCACTAGGTTGCTAGAAGTGGCCTCTACCACCGGCGCCACCTTATTTAAGGTCTTAGCCAGCGGAGCCGCAACACATACCGGCACTTTAGCGGTAACCGCCACTTCTACTCTATCATCTGGTTTAATTGTGGATACAGATACTTTATACGTTAATCCATCTACTAATAGAGTCGGCATTGCTTCGTCAACTCCTAAAGCATTATTCTCGGTTGGCGGTAATAGCGCTACCAGCACCATTGATATCAGCAGGATATGTATTCAAACCAATAGCAAAAACGGCACGCGTTATCGTATGTTCGTTACTGATGCCGGTGTCTGGAAAGTTGAAGCCGGCAGTTGCCTTTAATAATTTAACTGTGTAAGCAGTCAATTAGTATGAAAAAAATTCTTATCTTTGGTTTGATTGCTTTGCTGGCCTTGCCTGCCTTGGCCGCCAATGACGTGACTTTTCCGCAAACATCATTTTTTAAGCTGGATGACAACTCCCTTTATACGGTTGATACCAGCAATACTTATGATTCGTTTACGGTTAACGCCGCCACCCTGGTATTTACCCTGTCCGCCAGTTCCATTATTTCCCTAACTTCTTTGGACAAGAAAGATTTTGCCTACACCGGCACCGACACCGCTATTATGACCATTTCCGAGACCTGCGACAATGATCGTTCCACTCTTTTGATTATTGTCAGTTCTGCCGCGTCCACGACTTATACGGTTACGATTACTCCGAGCGGCAATTGTAGTGTCGGAGCAGGCGGAGGCGGAGGCGGAGGCGGTGGTGGCGGAGGCGGTGGTGGCGGAGGCGGAGGCAGTCCGGCGGCAACCACTCCGGCGGCAGAGACCACGGCTACGCCAGCAGCAGCAGCAGCAACAACACCAGCAGCAGCAGCAACAGCTTTGTCAAATTTGGATAACGTTTCCAGCGACGGCGCTAGCGTGACTTTATCCAGCAGCGCTTCGGCCAGCGTAACCGCTAGCGGCGGCGCGGCTGCTTTAGCTGATAATTCCGTGGCGGTTAGCTTGCCAGCGGCGGCGGTCTCCGCCAACAGCACCTTAAGCGTTGCTCCGCAGGCCAGTTTTCCACAGCCCAAAGCCGGTTATGCTTCAGTCGGCTCCCAGGCCTATAACATCAGCTTATCCGGCGGAATTAATATTGCTTCGGGCAAAACAGCCACTTTGACCTTTAAGTATACTGACGCGCAAATCCAAAATGTCAGCGAAAGCAGTTTAGTAGTCAGTTATTATGATGAAACGGGCGGCAAGTGGGTGGACGTGCCTACCACGGTCAATGCTTCAAGCAATACCGTTACGGCCACGGTCAGCCACTTTACCAAGTTTATTTTGCAGGCCAAAGCCAACACTGTTCCCTTGGGCTCCTTAATCAAGGTGGCCAATAAAACCGCGGTCTACTATTTGGGCCATGACGGTAAACGCTATGTTTTCCCGGATGACAAGGTCTTTAACAGCTGGTACGCCAACTTTAACGACGTGGTTACCGTCACGGCGGCTCAAATGGGGGCTTATAATCTGGGTGGCAATATCACGGTCAGGCCCGGCACCAAGCTGGTGCAGTTTGTGGGCTATGATGTTAAAGGAAAAATGGTGGTTGACGATCCTAAGGTTTACGCTCTTGAACCCGGCGGCGTCCTGCGCTGGGTTAAGACGGGCGCGATTGCCGCTACCTTGTACGGCTCAACTTGGGAGCAGAGGATTGTGCCGATTCATAACGTGATGTATGGCAATTACCTCGCTGGTTTAGCCATTGACAGCGCCACTTATCCCAGCGGCGCGGTGGTTAAGGAAACCGGCACCAATACCATGTATTACATCAGCGGCACGCAAAAGAAAGCGGTTTCCGCGGGCGCCAAGGTATTAAATAAGTTTATGGACGCCAATGTGTTAAGCGCGACCAGTTTGTCGGCTTACCCGATAGGCGTGGCCATTAGCGATTACCAGAACAGCTTATCCTGGACCGGCGGCAAATAGAGGGAAAAATTAATGAATTTAAAAAGCGTCCCGCCGATTCGGCGGGACGCTTTGATTTTTTTCTATCTGCCTTTCCTCAATTTTTCGTAAACTTCAACGGATAAATTTATGTCTTTAAGAATTTCCTTAATCAAGCCGACACTTAAATTTTCATTGCCATGAATGGGTATGGTTGTAGTGTCGCCGGTTTTAGAATTAAGGAAGAAATGATGACTGCCTTTGCTTCTGATATTTTGGAAGCCAAGGGCGAGTAGCATTTTGATAATTTTTTTTGGAGATATTGGAACTAGCCGAGGCATATTTTAGGCGGTAAATTCCAACTGCTGAACCCCGATAAATTCGTTTTGCGCAAATTTATTTTTAAAAATTTGCCTTTCGGTTTCCATCGATAAAGCCACAACCTCATCAAGGCGTTGGTATAATAGAGCAAGCGTAGGAGCTTGAGTATAACAGCTTTTAAGAGAAGGTACCTTGCCTATAAAATAGCCGTTGGCGTCTTTTTCAATAATAACGGCAAAATGATAAGTTTTATTGGTTGTTTTTTTCATATATTGGAACTATACAATATTTTTAGAATCTAGTCAATTTACTGTCTGTCATTTCGACCGAAATGACAGAGCGAGTATAATAATCCATTGTCTGTTTAAAGAATTCATTGAAATCGCCGTTCGGTTTAATTTGATATTTACCAGGATTGTTCATAGCATCATTAATTTTTTCAGTTAAATCATCAGCGCTGCCCGGTTCAGCCAATAGTTCGCCGGGTATAATTTCCGGTAAAGCGCCCACTTTGGTGGCCACAAGCGGAATTTGAGCGCTTATGGCCTTTAACAGGGCATAAGGCAGGCCTTCTTTAACCGAGGGCAAAACAAACAGGTCACAGGCCTTAAGGTATTGATGGGCTTGGGGGATAGAGCCGAGCAAGAAGAAGTTATTTTCCAAATGATGATTAAGAATTAAGGATTCAAGGTTTTTTCTTTCCTGTCCTTCGCCCATAACCATAAAGATCAAATCAGGATTGGCTTTGACCAGTTGCGCCGCGGCAACGATTAAATAATTAAGGCCTTTGGCGGGGTAGAGGTTGGCGATCGTGAGAATTATTTGAATATTTGAATATTTGAATATTTGATCAATTGTTTTTCTCTCCTTTCGCTCTTCAAGCTTTGGAGGATAAATGCTTTTTTGATTTTCGGTTATAATTTCATGTAATTTTTTTTTAGCTAGCTCTTTATCAAAGAAATCCAAATTTGCCGGATTAACGGCATTATGAATGGTAACAATTTCGGATTTAAAATTATGTGCCAGGGCCATTTGCCGGTCGGCTTCAGAAACGCAGATAATGGCATCCTTCCAAGAAGCGGAAATTTTTTCTATCCAAAAATAGAACTTTTTAATTAAATAGGGGAGCGGCTCGTTAAACACCCAGCCGTGCGCCGTGTAGATTATTCGCGCGGCTTTGATTTTTTTATAAATTTGAGCGGCTAAACTTCCTAAAAAACCAATTTTGGAACTGTTGAGGTGGATAACGTCCGGCTTCTCTTTTTTAAAGACAAAAATAAGCTCAAATAAAGAGAGTAAGTCAAAAAGGGGGTTGATAGACCTTTTAGCCCATTTTAACTGTCTAAAGGGAATATTTTGGCTTTCCAGGGCGCTGAATAGCCCGCTCGCCTCGCTTTCCTGCCTCGCGGCAAGGCGGGCGCCAGAGCGAAGCGGGCCATTGCCTCCTTTCGACTCCCCTTGGTCGCTCAAGGCCTGGCGGCCGGCCAAAACCAACGGCTGATCTTGATTTTTATCCAGATTTGTGGCTAAATTATAGACATATTCCTGGGCCCCGCCCCATTCGGATTGGGTTACCAGATAAATGATTTTTCGCTTATTTTCGGCCATTTTCAAGATTGACTTAAGACAATTTTTATATTATAATATCAGGGTATAATTTTTTTGGCTTTTTAGCAAGTTTGCTCTGTCATTCTGGAGCAAGTCCCGATTTGCCGAAGGCAACATCGGGGCGCAGTGATAGAATCTCTAATTATGAACGATATCAAAATTTGTGTCGTCGGATTGGGCTATGTGGGTTTACCGCTGGCCTGTTTATTTTCGGAAAAATATCAGGTTTACGGTTATGACTCCAACGCGGAAAAAATCGACGAGCTCAAACGCGGTTATGACCGGACTCATGAAGTGGGCGAGAAACTGAAAAATTATAAAATAACTTACAGCGCCGATCCGTCAGTGATTAAAGAAAGCAATTTTATTATCGTGGCCGTGCCCACGCCCATTAATGATCAGAACAATCCGGATTTGAGTATGGTGGTCAGCGCTTCCACCATCGTCGGCCAAAATTTAAACGACGGCTCAATCGTAGTTTACGAAAGCACCGTTTATCCGGGCTGTACCGAAGAAATTTGTTTGCCTATTTTAGAAAAAGAATCTGGTTTAAAATACAATCAGGATTTCTGGTTGGGCTATTCGCCCGAACGCGTTAATCCGGGCGACAAGGAACATACCATTGATAAGATAGTTAAAGTGGTCAGCGGTTCCACGCCCGAGGTTTTAAAAACGGTCAGCGAGGTTTACAGTTCCATTATTGATGAGGTTTATCCGGTTGCCAATCTAAAAACCGCCGAAGCGGCCAAGGTCATTGAAAACATTCAGCGCGATTTAAACATCGCTTTAATGAACGAGCTGTCTTTGATTTTTGCTAAAATGGGCATTGATACTAAAGAGGTGATTGAAGCGGCCGCCAGCAAATGGAACTTTGTTAAATATTATCCGGGTTTGGTGGGCGGCCACTGCATTAGCGTTGATCCTTATTATTTGACTTATAAGTCATTACAGCTTGGCTATCGGCCTCAAGTTATTTTAGCCGGCCGGAGCGTCAACGATAGTATGGCTAAACACGCGGCCGAGATTGTTTTAAAATCGCTCGTTGAGGCGGGGAAGGATTTAAGTCGGTCCAAGGTTTTAATTTTGGGCCTGACTTTTAAAGAAAACGTGCCCGACTTAAGAAATTCCAAAGCCAAAGAAATGATTGAAGAGCTTAATAAAAACCGGCTTCAGGTTTTTGCCTACGATCCTTTGGCTAACGAAGGTTTTATTGAAAGTTATTTTGGTTTTAAAAACAGCGGTTTAGCTGATTTGCCTAAAGTTGACGCTATTATTATGTTTAGCCCGCATCGGGAATTTAAAGAACTGACTTTAGCAAAATTGAAAAACATGATGAATGAGCAGCCGGTTTTGTTTGATTTAAAAAGATTTTACGATAAAAAAGAGGCCAAGAGATTGGGGATAACTTATAAGTGTTTATAACAGTTATTGTTTCGCTCGCCCAAGCAAAAATTTTTTTGTCCTCGGCACCCTCCCTCGACTCGCCGCAGTCTCGCTTCGCTCGCTACGGCTCGCTTGGGGGGATGCCCGCCTCGGACCAGAAAAATTTTTTTCTTGCCCTCGCTTACAATAATAATTAGAATATGTCTAACATACTTGTCACAGGAGGAGCCGGCTTTATCGGCTCAAACATTGTCAAGGAATTACTCACACAAGGCCATCAGGTCAGAGTGATTGACAATCTGATTACCGGACAAAAGGAAAACTTGGCGCCGGTTTTAGGGCGGATAAAATTCATTCAGGGTTCTATTTTGGAAGAAGATAAAATCAATGCGGCGATTGAAGGAGTTGATGATGTTTTGCATGTGGCCGCCTTGCCTTCGGTGCCGCGTTCCATTAATGAACCCCTGTTCAGTTTGGAAAATAACGTCACCATCACTTTAAAAATTTTATTAAAAAGCGTGGAATTCAAAGTCAAGAAATTGGTTTACTCGTCTTCTTCGTCAATTTACGGCAACACGACGGTTTTGGCCAAAGTTGAGACCTTGCCTTCGGCTCCGATTTCGCCTTACGCGGTTTATAAAAACGCCGGCGAACAGTTATGCCGGGTTTTTTCCAAGATCCACGGCTTGCGCACCGTTTGCTTGAGATATTTTAATGTTTTTGGTCCAAATCAGGATCCTAATTCGCCTTATAGCGCGGTCATTCCTTTATTCATTAAAAAAATGTTAAAGGGCGAGAGCCCGACCATTAACGGCGACGGTTCAATTTCGCGGGATTTTACTTTTGTGGATAACAACGTTTTGGCTAACATCCTGGCCATGCAGTCAGATAAAATCGGGCAAGGCGAAGTCATAAACATTGCCTGCGGCCAGTCAATTTCGTTAAATCAATTGGTCCAAGAAATTAATAATTGCTTAGGCGCAAAAATCGAACCGATTTACGGCCCCGAAAGAGCAGGGGACATTAAACAATCTTTGGCCGATATCAGTTTGGCTAAAAAGCTGATCGGCTATGAACCCGAAGTCAGTTTTAAAGACGGTCTTAAAAGAACGGTTGAGCATTATCAAAATCAGTTATGAAAATAGTTTTAGCGACCGGTATTTATTATCCCGAAATCGGTGGTCCGGCTTTATTGGTTAAAGAGCTGGCCCAAGAATTAAAACAGCGCGGCCATGAGCCGCTGGTTTTAACTTATGCCAATCGCCGCAAGCACGAGCCGGAAGATTTTCTGGTCATCAGAATTTACCGCTCTTTAAAAATTTTAAATTATTTTAAATATTTTTTAGCGGCTTTAAAAAACATCGCTCCAACCGATCAGGTTGTTGTTTTTGATACCTTTAGCGCGGCTCTGCCAATAGCCATAGCCAGCTGGTTCAAAAATTTTGAGTATGCCGTCAGATTAGGCGGAGATTTTTTATGGGAAACCGCCGTTAATAAGTTTGGCAAACAAGTTACCCTAACCGATTATTATCGGACCAGATTCAAGTTGACCGAGGTTTGGTATTTTTTATTGATCAGATTTATTTTTCGCCGGGCTAAAAAACTAATCGCCACCGCGGCTTATCAGCAGGATTTAATTGAAGAACATTACGGCATTCATCCGGTCAAATTTTTTTTACTGCCCAATGCTTTTCCTCAAGTTTCAATCGCCAGTCCAGAAGCGGAACGGAAAAAACAATTGATTTTCGCGGGCCGGTTTACTAAGCTGAAAAATTTAGGACGCTTGATTGAATCCTTGGCTAAGATCAAGGATACTGATTATAAATTGCTGTTGGTGGGCGAGGGTCCGGAAGAAAGGAATTTGCGGCAGGAGGTTCTAAGATTGAAGCTGGCCGATAGAGTGATTTTTACTAAGCCGGTTTTTGGCAATGAGTTGGATCAATTAATTAGAGTAAGCATGTGGCTGATTTTGCCTTCTTTTTCCGATATATCGCCTAATTCGGTGTTCAGGTCAATTGCTCTGGGCACGCCGGTATTAATGACCAAACATTCCGGGTTGCCTGAAGTTTTTGGCAGACATTTGTTTTTTCTGAAATATCCTCTAAATACGGAAGAACTGACCACCAAGCTGGATTTTTTATTAGAACTGGACGCTGATCATTACGCTTCCGTGTTGCACGCCTTAACCAAGATTGATCAAAGCTATGGTTTTAAAGAGCTAGTGGACAGATTTTTATTAATCGTCGCTTTATGAAAATATTACTTATTGGTTCAGACAGGGAATTGTTTAAACCTTCTTCAGCCGTGGCTCAAAGAATGATTAAGTATGGAGAATTGGCGGGTCAGATTAGCGTGGTCGTGTTCACCGCCCAAAAATTTCAGCCCGTTGTTTTATCGGATAAGGTTAAAGTTTATCCGACCAATTCGTCCAGTAAGCTTGGCTATGTTTTTGACGCCATTAAAATAGGAGCAAGAATCGTCAAAGAGCGAGGAATAGAGGTAATTTCCACCCAAGATCCTTTTGAAGCGGGCTTAGTCGGTTATTGGCTTAAAAAAAGATTCGCAGTGGCTTTGAATCTGCAAATTCATGGCGATTTTTTTAGTGGCAATTATTACTGGCGCGCGTACTGGCTTAATAAAATCAGGTTATTAATTGCCAAAATAGTTTTGCCTCACGCCGACAGTATTAGAGTCGTCAGCCGGCGCCTGGCCGATAGTTTGGCCAAGCTAAAAGTTAAGAGCGAAAAAATCGTGATCGTACCGATTTACGTGGATACGGGCAAACTTGTCCAAGAGCCCGTTACTATTGATTTGCATCAGGAATTTCCTGGTAAATTCATTATTTTAGCAGTTGGCCGGCTGGTTAAAGAAAAGAATTTAAATTTGTTGATTGAAACTGTCAGTCGCCTGACTAAAGAAAATCATCAGGTTGCTTTGGCGATTGTTGGTGGGGGAAAGGAAGAGAATAATTTGAAGTCGGATGTTAGAAGATTGAAGCTGGAAGATAAGGTCAAATTTTATGGCTGGCAGGAAAATCTGGGGACTTTTTATAAAACGGCTGACGTTTTAGTCATTACTTCGCAGGCCGAAGGTTATAACCGGACAGCCATTGAAGCCATGTCTTGTGGGCTGCCGGTAATCATGACTGATGTTGGTTTAGCCGGTGAGATTATCAAAGACGGTTTTAACGGTAAGGTCTTGGCAACTGCAAGCCCAACAGAATTGGCGCAAACAATTCAGGATTTAATAAGAAATCCGGAGTCAAGATTATTACTTGGTCAAAACGCCTTGGCTACCATAAAATCATTGCCCAATCAGGAGCAAAATTTGGCTTTATATTTACAATCGTGGCAGCTGGCCAAGGAAAACCATGAACGGAAATAATTTGAGAATTTTATACATTACCCAAAAGGTGGACGTCAATGACGATTTACTCGGCTCGATTTATTATTGGTTGGAGAATTTAGCGGGCAAAATAAAAAAACTGGATATTATTTGTCTTAACAAGGGCGTTAGTCACTTGCCGGATAATTGTACGGTATATTCTTTGGGCAAAGAAACCGGTCAGAGCAACTTTAAATATTTGATTAATTTTTATAAAATAGTTCTGCCATTAATTTTTAAACAGCAGATTAACGGCATTTTTATTCACATGAATCAGGTTTATGTTTTTCTGTTAATTCCTGTGTGGCCAATTTTGAAGATTTTAAATATTCCGGTGGTACTCTGGAAGGCGCATGGCAATTTGAATTGGTCCGCCAAAACAGCCAGATTTTTTGCTGACCGCGTGGTCACCAGCGTGGCCGTGGCCTATAATATCAACACCACCAAGCGCCGGATTATCGGCCAGGGCATTGATACGCAAAAATTCAGGCCTTTGCCCGGCCAGGCGTCAAGTCCTTCTGAAATAAATATCGGGGTCATTGGCCGTTTGTCCGCCGTCAGAAAATATGATTTATTGTTAAGAGCGATCAAACAAGTGATTGAAGATTTGCCTGACATTAAATTACAGGTTAATATTTATGGCCAGACCATTGATGGTCAGCACAGTAATTATTTTGATGGCCTTAAAGTTCTGCAAAATGAACTTGATTTGAACAACGTTGTCAATTTTTGCGGAGTAAAGAAAAATTTTGAATTGCCGGAATTGATTAACCGGGCCGATTTTATGGTCAATCCGGGCGGTTCCAACAGTTTGGATAAAGCCATTGTGGAAAGCATGGCCTGTGGTAAAATAGTGGTGGATTCCAACGCGGCCAGCTGGGAAATTCTTCAGGCCAGCGATTTGACCCAAGCGGAAAAGAGTTTATTCTTATTTAAGCGGGGAGAGGCCGATGATTTGGCGCAAAAAATCAAAAATATCATCATGATGCCCATTGGACAAAGAATAGTCATTGGTTCAAAATTAAGGGAGCTGGTGGTTAAAAACCATGATGTTAATCATTTGAATGAGCAAATTATTGAGACATTTATCGCTTGTCATGCTGGAGCGAGGCCTCGCTTAGCGAGGCCGAAGCGATAGCATCTCCAATTGAGATCCTATCGCTTCGCCCCGCCCCGTAAACGAAACTTCGTTTCTACGGGGCGGGACTCACTCGGAATGACAGTAATTATCTATGAACCCAAAAGTAATTGTTATCGGTCTTGATGGCGGCAGCTGGAATTACATTCAACAATGGATTAACCAAGGCAAACTGCCCGCCTTTAAACAACTTCAAACCCAAGGCGTTTGGGGCGTTTTACAATCGCAACTGCCGCCCGTTACTTCGCCCAACTGGAAATGTTTTTCCACCGGTTTAAATCCGGCCAAACTGGGCGTTTTTTGGTGGGAAAATGTGGACGTTACCAACCGCAAAATTTATATTCCCAGTTCGCACTCTTTTCACGGTAAAGAGATTTTTGATTATCTTTCCGATGCCGGTTATAGGGTGGGCGTGATTGATATGCCCACTTTATATCCGCCTCATAAAATCAACGGCATTATGGTGGCCGGCGGGCCGGATGCCATGGAATCGGGCTTTACTTATCCGGCCGCTTTGGAAAATCTGCTCAAGTCAAAATTTGATTATCGCGTTCTGCCAGCCAACATCAGTTTTATGAAGCAAGGCGCAACTGAAGTAATTGAAGAAATTTACCGTTTGATTGATGTCCGTTTTAAAGCGGCGGAATATTTGTTGGAACAGGGTAAGTTTGATTTTTTCATGGTCGCTGTTTATCTCATTAACGTTTTACAGCATTACCATTGGGGCGATGAAGTGGTGTTTAAGGCCTGGCAGATTATTGATGAAGGCGTCGGTCGGTTGATTGCCAAGTATCCCGAGACGTCATTTTACTTTATGTCCGATCACGGCACCAATGAAATTAAAATTAAATTCAATATTTCCACTTGGCTGGAGCAGAAAGGTTATTTAAAGCTGAAAAAGAACACAACCACTTCCAAATTAGGCCAGTTTGGCATTACCAAAACCAGAGCGACCAAAATTTTAACCAAACTCGGCTTAAAGGATTTTGTTAAAAAAGCGGTGCCTAAAAATTTACAGCAAATGCTGCCGGATGACGTGGGTCATATTCAGTTTGCCGGCAAAGCCGAAACCATTGATTGGGATAATTCGCAGGTGATTGCTTCGGGTCAGGGACCGTTGTATTTATTAAATAAGGATGTAGCGTTCAAGGAAAAATTAATTAAAGAATTAGAGGCCTTGGAATATCAGGGAATGCCAATAGTCAAAAAGGTTTACAAAAAAGAAGAAGTTTACAGCGGCGAGTTTTTTGACCAGGCGCCTGATTTAATCGTAGATCAAGCCCCAAACACCCATTTTAGCGGGTCTTTGGGCGGCGCTGATATCTTTGAAAAACCAGCCCACTGGAAAGGTGAAAACGAACGTTCCGGCCTGTTTTTGATGCATAAACCCGGCCTCAAGCCCGGCAAACTAGACACGAGCATTTTAAACCTCGCCCCATCAATTCTCAACGAATTCGGCATCCCCAAGCCGGAGCAGATGGATGGAGAAGTCATTAAGCTTAATTAATAACAACTAAGTATGATTTCTCAAGAAATGCCTAAAACTGAAGATAGTTTAAAGAATTTACGCACAGAAGATGTTCTTAGCGAACTTGATAGAAAATTTGGCAGAGGTAATGGCAATTTAGATGGAAATTTACAACATGGCACAAGGACAGATGCTGTTTTGGATGAATTGGACTCTCAAGCAAGACGTCGTGAAAAATCATTAGAGGGGATTCCTTTTCATTCCGATACAATACCGGCGGAAGAAATGCGTAAAATAATAGAGGCTAGCGAAGTGTGTCGTCAATTTATTCAAGGTACCGAGAATCAAATTGCTGAATTAGCGGCCAGCTTTGGCGGAGATTCAGCGCAATTTGAGGAAGAAAAAAATGCTCTGCTTAAAAAACAATTAGCGGATCTGGAGGCGTCGCTAGATAGATTGCCATTTTGGAATAGAAAATTTTCAACTGATAATACAAATAACGGTGCGCTAGCTGAAGCCCCAATTGCTGAAAATCCAGAAAGGGATTCTATATACTATATCACACCATCCAGTGTTTCACTTCGTTTAAAAAAAGTTAACCTTATCAACGGATTAAATGCCGTCGTGAACAAATTTGCAGAAAAGATATTTTTTGTAAGAAAAAGAGAAATATCATTGGAGCCAAAATTAGGATATACCGTAGAGGAGTATTTTGGTGAAGATTTTTCTAACATTATTATTAGCGGGCAAGTCAGTTTCGATTTTCAGTCGGCTATAAAAACATTTCAAAGTAGTGACGGTAAAATACGCGATGTTATACCCACTAACGGAAAAACCGAGAAGCATGACGGTGATAGAGTAAACAAGATATTTTAGTATAGTTTGAATATGAAAAATAATATTCCAAATCAGGAGGTGGTAGAGGCCTTTAGGGGAACAGGGGAACCGAGGCAAATGGCTGGCGGGCAAGGGGAGTGTTATCGGGTTGGCAATATAGTTTTAATAACTTTTGGCTATTACCGCTAAACATAATAATCCATAATTATATGACAAAAAAAATACAACCAATACATCCTGGTGAAATACTAATGGAAGAATTTTTAATGCCTTTTGCCATCAGTCAATACCGCTTAGCCAAGGATATTGATGTTGCCCCTAGAAGGATTAATGAAATTATTCATGGCGAGCGGGCTATTAGCGCCGATACGGCTTTGCGATTAGGCAAATATTTTAATACTTCGCCGCAATTCTGGCTTAATTTACAATCACATTATGAGTTAGCCATAGAAAGCGACGAGTTAACTAGTGTCTTGAAAAATAACGTTAAAGTTTTTGAATTTGCCGCTTAAAGGAAAAAATATATGAATTCAATTGAAGAACTGCAAAAGGAAGTAGAGGAAATTAAAGAACGCAACAGGCGGGTGGAACTGGATAAGGGTTGGGAAACCAGCTGGGCGCGCAAGGTTATTGTTTTGGCGTTGACTTATCTGGTGATTGTGGTATTTTTCATTTTTGCCCGTTTGCCCCAACCGTGGTTAAACGCCGTTGTGCCGGCCACGGCTTTTGTGTTATCAACCTTGAGCGTGCCAATGTTTAAAAAATGGTGGTTGAATAATAGAAGGTAATTTTTATAACAAAGAACCTCAATTTGAGGTTCTTTGTTGGTGGTGGACCTGACGGGAATCGAACCCGCACTCCTGCCTGTCAAGAGCAGGATGCTGCCATTAACATTACAGGCCCAGGCCCACCGTATTAAAAAACAAAAAAGGCCATTAATGACCCTTTTTGCTGACAGGCAGGAGCACCTGTAATATACAGGCACCTACTCTATGAGCTGAATCATAGCAAAATTGAGGATTTTGTCAAATTTTGCTAAAATTAGCCAATTATATATGAACATCAGACCGGCAACAAAAGAGGATTTAAAGCAATGCGAGGAGATTTTTAATTTGCCTGAGTTATATACGGCTTTTGGTCAGCCCTTGACGGCCAGACAGCTGGAAAAATATCTGTCGGACAAGTATTTCTTGGTGGCCGAAGAAGCCGGCCGAATAATCGGCGGAATTTTTGGCGAACCGCTTAAAGAGGGCGTTGCCATCTGGATTTTGGTGATCGCAGAAAACAAGAGGGGAGCAGGCGTTGGTTCGGATTTACTTGACCATTTTGAAAACAATGCCAAAAACGACGGCAAAAAATGGACGCTGTTGTACGCGCCGTTCGCCTCTAAACAAATAATCGCTTTTTACAAAAAACACGGTTACGCCATCGGACAAAATTACACCGAGTGCGCCAAGCATTTATGAAAACAATTATTCGTAATATTATCATAGTTTTATTTTACCTGACCAGCATTCCGTTCTGGGTACGTTTGTCGTTAAAAAAACCGCTGGTCAGGGTTTGGTGCTTGCATTCGGTTTCCGACAATCAGGTCTGGCAGTTTTTGGAAAAGTTAAGCTGGCTGAAAAAGAATTATAATGTGCTCACGCCGGAACAGTTTAGCAAGGGTCAGTTGGCTTTAGACAAAGTCAATGTTTTGCTGACTTTTGACGACGGTTATGAATCCTGGTTTAAAAACGTTTTGCCGATTTTAAATGAAGAAAATGTTAAGGCGCTATTCTTTATTAATAATGATTTTTTGTCGCAAGCTTTTAAATTAACGGACGCCGGGCATACTTTAGGCGGTCATTCGGTTTCGCATCCTCGTTTAACCACCTTAGCTTCAGAAAAATTGTCTCAAGAAGTTAGTCAATCCGTTAAGTCGGAATTTTTCGCCTATCCTTACGGCGACAAGCACAGTTTTAATCAAGCAGTCGTTAATGAAGTTAAAAAATCAGGTTATCAATTCGGTTTTACCATCTTGCCCGGCTTTAACGATTCAACCACCAGCCCATATTTACTGCACCGAGATTCTTTGGATCCAGGCACGCCCAATTTGATTTTTAAATTATGGCTTAAGGGTAGTTATGACCTGTGGAAAAAGTTAGTTTAAAGCTTTATTTTAGCCAAATTTGACTTGATTTATTCAATGAGTTAAAATTACTTTCCAAGGGTCAAATTTATAAGTAACCCAAGAAAAAATGCCAAGAAAAGCGAAAAAAGCGCCGGCCAGTCGTAAACTGGCTAAAAACATGCTGGTAACTATGGAGATCATGGAAAACTATCTTGAACCGCATTTTGCGGCTCTTCAAGAGGATATGATTAATTTGAGACAGGAATTAAGTCAAGAATTGAGATTGGAATTTAATCAGGGGTTTCAAGAGGTTAAATCTGACATTGGAAAGTTAAGACAGGAGATTGGCGAGCAATTCGGGGTTACCGTTAAGGCGATATTAGAAATACTTAAAGGCGATAGAAAGGAAATAAAAAACGTTAGAGAAGATACTTGGTCGCTGGATAAGCGAGTTACCAAATTGGAAAAACAGTTAGCTTAAGATATTCAATAAATTAAAAAACAGACGGTAGTAATCCGTCTGTTTTTGTTATGGTTTAGAACCAAGCCAGATAAAGAGTTCTGATGCTTAGGGCAACAATCAGAATGCCCACAAAAACCATCAGTTTTTTAGGGGCGGTTTTTTTGCATAAGTAAGCGGCCAACGGCGCGCCTAAAACTCCGCCCACCAGCAGGCCAACGATAATTCGCCAATGAGTCAGGCCCAGCGCTAAAATAAAGGTGATGGATTGGCAAAGCGTGACAAAGAACTCAACGGCGTTAACGCTGCCCACGGTTTTATGCGGATCATAGTTGCGGGCGATTAAGGTGGAAGTAACGATCGGACCCCAACCGCCGCCGCCAATGGCGTCAAAAAAACCGCCGATTAAACCTAAAGGGATTATTTTTTTAAGGGCCGGTATGTGCTCGGCAATTTCGGTTATTTTAAAAGCTCGCCAGATAATGACCAGGCCCATTAAAATCAGGTACAGGGCGATGTAAGGTTTTAAAAAATTGCCGTCAATGTTGCTCAATAAGTAGGCGCCGGTTACGCCGCCTAAAATTCCCGGGATCAGCAACCTCATAAACAGGGCCTTGTTGATATTTTTTAATTTCCAATGCGACAAGCCGGAAAAACCGGTAGTAAAAATTTCGGCCGTATGCACGCTGGAGGAAGCCGCGGCCGGCGGCAAGCCCAGGCCCAGCAAAAAGGAGTTGGAAATAACGCCATAGCCCATGCCCATAGAGCCGTCAATCAACTGGGCCAGAAAGCCAATGCCAATAAAAAGCCAAATGTTTAAATCCATATAATAGTTGTCATTCCGACCGAGCGTAGCCCCGCTTAGCGGGGCGTAGCGAGCGGAGGAATCCCTTAAAGGTTAATCAACAGATAAGGGATTTCTCGACTCCTCCGATGTTGCTGCGCGCAAATCGGAGTCGCTCGGAATGACAGTAGGGATATAATTATTAAGAAGTAACAATGCCGCCGGCCGCGATGTCTTCGCCTTTAATGATCACAAAGCGCCCGAGCTCGGGAATAAAATTATAATCTTCAACTACCACCGGACGGTCAGTAGTTAATTCTACTTCCGCCACCTCGGTCACTTTAATTTCGTCATGGCGGCCTTCAATGGTCGCTAAACTGGAAGAATCCATGATTTTATTTATTTTTTTTATTGTAGCGGTTACCTCCTGAGTAGCGCATTTTAGGATGAATTTTTCTTCCAGTTTGACTCCGGCCGGCGACATCCAGAAAATTCTGGCATTAAAATGATTGGTCGCTGTAGGCACCTGGTCAACTGGGCAGGCCACTTCGCCTCTGGTTAAAGGCAAATCGTCTTCAATCTGCAAACCGATGTTGTGTCCGGCCGAGGCCTCCTTAACATCCTGCTGGTCTGTTGGCAAGGCCGGCAGCCATTTTTTAACGGCTTTGACTTTGGTTTTTAAACCAGAGGGCAGCCAAATAATTTCCTGCCCGGTTTTGATTGTTCCGCTTTCAATTTGGCCGGCCAGCATTGGCTGGCCATCAAAATCATAAATATCCTGAATCGGGAATCTTAAAGGCAGATTTTTGGAAGGCACCATTGGTTTAAAAGAATCCAGGGCTTCCAGCACGGTCGGACCGCTGTACCAGGTGATTTTTTCGGATTTTAGAGCAATGTTGTCGCCGTCATGGGCGCTAATGGGAATGAAAAAATTGGGATTTAGGCCGATGACTTGAAGATGCTCCATTAAAGCCGCCTTGATTTCTTCAAATTTTTCTTGCTTATAGCCGACCAAATCCATTTTATTGATCACCACCACGATTTGCTTTAAGCCGAGCAAGCTCAAAAGATAGGCATGCCGTTTGGTTTGTTCTTGAATGCCTTCGTTGGCGTCCACGATTAAAATGGCGCCCTCCGCTTGGGCTGAGCCGGTAATCATGTTTTTTAAAAATTCTTTGTGGCCGGGCGCGTCAATAATCACGTAATCGCGCCTGGCGGTTTTAAAAAAGATCTGCGCCGTATCAATGGTAATGTTTTTTTGGCGCTCTTCTTCCATGTAGTCAATCAAATAGGAAAATTCAAATGGCCGCCCGAGCGATTCGCAAACGGTTTTAACTTCGTCAATTTTGGATTGCGGCATGCTGTCGGTATCCACCAGCAAGCGGCCGATCAGGGTTGATTTGCCGTGATCCACGTGTCCCACGATTACGAGTTTTAAATAGTTTTTGTCCATAGTTTAATAAATTTAATTTGAATAATTGTCATTGCGAGGAGGTCAGCTTAGCTGACCGACGAAGCAATCTCGACGAGATTGCTTCGCTCCCGATAAATCGGGAGCTCGCAATGACCTCATTTTAAAATCTTACATGTAGCCCAGACTTCGCAGTTTTTGCATCGTGTACATCTGTTCTTTATCCATGGCCCGGCCGGCGCGTTCCGCTTCTTTAGTGATGGCCAGCTCATCAATTATTTTATCAACCGTATCCGCCTCGGATTTCATGGGATTGGTAATCGGCTTACAGCCCAAAGAGCGGTATCTTAGGCCGTTTTTGGCAAAGTATAAAGAATTAACCGGCAGATTTTCGCGCCTGACGTATTTCCAAATATCCAGCTCGGTCCAGTGCAACAGGGGATGAACTCTTAAATGGGTTTCTTGGTCGGCTTTGGATTTATATTGATTCCATAGTTCAGCTGGCTGGTCCTGGTAATTCCACTTAAAATCCTGGCCCCTAGGCGAAAAAACTCGTTCTTTGGCCCTAATACCGTGTTCGTCGCGCCTAATGCCTAACAGCAAGGCCTTAAAACCATATTTGGCCATGGCTTGCTGTAAAGCCACGGTTTTTAATTCATGGGCGCAGGTAAAAGCGTCATGGGTGGCGTAGCTGATGCCGCGTTTAATGGCGTCTTCATTTGTTGCCACAATCAGATTTAAACCCCATTCCTTGGCATACTTATCTCTAAAAGTATACATTTCCGGAAATTTAAAGGTGGTGTCAATGTGAATGACCGGAAAAGGCACGTGGCCATTAAAAGATTTTCTCACTAGCCACAATAGGGAAGTGGAGTCCTTGCCAATAGACCAAAGCATGGCAATATTTTTGTACTGGTAATAGGCCTCGCGAATAATATAAATTGATTTGTTTTCGAGTTGATCCAGGTGGTCCATATGGTAAAATTTTGGTTAAGCTGTCATTGCGAGCGACCGCAGGGAGCGAAGCAATCTCGACGAGATTGCTTCGTCGCCCCGACTTTGCGAAGCAAATGTCGGGGCTCCTCGCAATGACCATATAAATTATTATTTTAGGTAGCCCAAACTGCGCAAGCGGTCTTTGACTTTTTCCTCGTCTTCTTTGGTAAAAAAATCTTTGTCAATTCTGGGAGTGTAGTTGTCCGAAACCACCTGCCTTAACAGATAGATGACAAAACTGGAAACCGAAACAAAGCCGGTCGGCTTAATTAGGTTTTTGATTTTTTCGTTTAAAACAATGGGAATGGAAACGCTGGTGTATTTTGAGGGAGCTTTACTCATATTTTTTATTGGTTAATTATAGGTAATTACATTATAATTATATATAATAATATGTCAAGGGTATTTTTGGGGATAAATCAGCAACCCTTGATTTTATGGGCGTTTTCTTATATAGTTAGTTAGAAAAAGATTATGTCAATAAAAGGGCTTTTAAAGGATTTTTTTTACTTTTTGCTGAATAAATTACTGCCGTTTAAAGCCAATCAGGCGGTTATTTTGATGTATCACTCAATCGGCAGTCAGAGCGAGTTTTTCCAGGTTACTACCCAAGATTTTGCTAGGCAAATGGCTTATTTGGCAAACAATAATTTTAAGGTAATCGGGTTGTCTAAATTATTGATTGATTTATCAGCCGGAGTCAGCTTGCCTAAAAAAACAGTCGTGATTACTTTTGACGACGGCTATCTTGATAATTACTCGGAGGCCTATCAGGTTTTAAAGCGTTATCAATTTTCGGCAACCATTTTTGTCAATACCGCCGAATTTGGCAAAAACAGGCAGGCCAGAGGAGGGGCAATCTTGCCTTTATTGTCCGCCAAAGAAATTTTGGAACTGCATCAATCGGGCTTGATCAGTTTTGGCTCCCATGCTCATCATCATAGCAAGCTAGTCCATTTGCCGCCGGAAAAAATCAATGAAGAATTATCGGAATCAAAAAAAATCCTTGTTGATTTATTGGGTCACGAAGTAGTGGCGTTGGCTTACCCTTCTGGACGTTATGATAAAACAGTCCAGCAAATCGCCGGCCAATATTACCAATTGGGCCTGACGGTTGAACCCGGATTGGTCCAATTAAGCGATCATTTACTGGCTTTGAAAAGAAACGCGGTAGACAGCGCCGTCAGCTTGATTCAGTTTAAGGGCCTTTTAAAATTTGGCAAAATATGAAATTATTTGATTTTATCAAAGAAGTTTTACGAGGCAAGACCTTATTCAGAGTCATACTTTTTGTCGGCTTGAAAGAATTATTTAATCAAGAAAATTGGCTAAATCAGTCCTTTAAGATCCTGGAATTGGGCAGCGAACCGGCTTCGCATCAGCGCGCTTTTCCAAGTGCTTGGCAGTTGACCACGACCAATGTCAAAACTGGAGACAAAGTTGATTTTCTGCTTGATGCCGAGCAAAAGTTTTCTTTAACTGAAGCCAGTTATGACGGCGTCGCGATTTTCAATGTTCTTTATCTGCTCAACAATTACCGTCAATGCTTGAACGAGGCCCTAAGGGTGGCTGATAAATTCGTGATTTTTAATATTCCTTTGGTGGCGGCCTTGGCGCCTCAACCCCATGATTTTAACCGTTTTACGCCTGATAGAATCAAAGAAATTCTGGAAGATTTAAAACAGACCTGGCCTTTAATGAACTATCAGATTGTTCCTCTGGGCGGCTCTTTTACTTCGGCCGTTAATGGCCTTGATGTTTATTTAAAATTCAGAATTATCCGCCTGCCGGTTTATTTGTTAGCCCGGGCGTTAGACGGTTTAGACAAGATGATCAAACGCCAATGTCCGCTTCAGTATTTAGTTTTAATCAGGAAAACATGAAATTGATTTACATAACCAATTCGCGTTTGCCCAGCGCCAAAGCCCATGGCCATCAGATTGTTAAGATGTGCCTGGAGTTTGCTAAGCAAGGCGTTGAAGTAACCTTACTGTGGCCGACCAGAAAAAACCCAATCCAGGAGGATATTTTTTCTTATTACCAAATTGAGCCGAATTTTATTGCCCGGCAGATTAAATGTTTTGATTTTATCAGGTATGACCGGTATTTAAAAAAAATCAGCTATTTTTTGCAAGGCCTGTTTTTTTTGAGCAAGTTGTTTTTTTTGAAGCTTGACCGGCAGGCAATTATTTATACCCGCAAGCCCGAAATTGCCTGGCTGTTTAAGCATAAGGGTTATCGGGTAGTTTTTGAAAGCCATGACTGGTTTGGCCAAAGCCGAGGTTTGGCTCTGTGGCTGTTACAAAAGGTTGATGGGATCGTTGCCACTAACAATTACCTTAAACAGGAGTTTATCAAGAATTCATTTGACTCTGAAAAAATTCTAGTTTGTCCGCATGGCGTGGATCTAAATTTATTTGCCAGACCCATCTCCCGCGAACAGGCCTTGGACAAACTTGGGTTTAAGGCTGAATTGGTTGGTAAGAAAATTTTGCTGTATACCGGCAGCTTTAAAACCATGAATTTTAGCAAGGGCTTGGAAGAAATTTTGCAGGCCTTAAAGCTGTTAAATGATCCGTCAATATTTTTTTTGGCGGTTGGCGGAAGTAAGGAAAATATAGTAGAATATCAGGCAATGGCCGTCTCTTTGGGTTTAGCTAGGCAAGCCAGTTTTTTATCGCCTGTTAATCAAGAGGCCTTGGGTTATTATCAAAAAGCGGCTGACCTGTTGCTAATGCCTTTTCCGGATCAGGCGCATTACCGCTATTTTATGACCCCGCTTAAGATGTTTGAGTATTTGGCGGCAACCAGGCCGATTATTGCTTCGGATTTGCCTAGTATCAAGGAAATTTTAAGCGAACAGGTTTGCTGGTTTTGCCAACCGGGCAGCGCTAACAGTTTAGCCCAGCAAATTCGTTTCGTGCTTGACCATGAAGATGAGGCGCAGAGCAAGGCGCGGTCTGCCCGCCAGCTGGCCGATAACTTTAGCTGGCCGGCCCGGGCCAAAAGAATCATTAATTTTTTACACACCAGCCGATGACGCAAAAAACTTTTTGTTATTTTGGCTTGCATGATTTTGATCCGGCTTACGCCCGCAACCGGGTTTTAATCAACGGCTTAAAGCAAAATAATCAACAGGTAATTTTATGTAAATCTTCCGAACGCGGTTTACTGGCCGTTTGGCAACTGATTAAAGAATTCAACGCCAATAAAAAAAAGTTTGACGCGGTCATTATCGGTTATTCCGATTCGCGCTTGCCCGTCATCATCATAAAATTGCTGTTTAGAAAGTTGGTAATCTGGGATGCCTTTTATTCCATTTATGACGCTTACGTTTATGACCGACAGTTGGTTAAACCCCGCAGTTTAAAGGCCCTTTATTATTGGCTGCTGGAATGGCTTAACTGCCGGCTGGCCGATAAAATTTTGGTGGATACCAACGCGCACATCGATTATTTTGTTAAAACCTTTAAAGTTAGGCCAAACAAGTTTATTAAGGTTTTAATCGGCGCTGATGACGAAATTTTTCATTTATAAAATAAAAAATTTAGAAAATGAATATGGATTATCAAAAGTTTAAAAGAATTTTAGTGACCGGATCAGCCGGTTTTATGGGCAGCCATTTGGTTGATTATCTGATTGATAAGGGATGCGAAGTTTATGGCCTGGACGATTTGTCGGGCGGCTATACTAGAAACGTCAATCCCAAATCGCAGTTTACTGTTTTGGATTTAAGGAATAAGCAGGCCACGGCCGCTTATATCAACAAGATTAAGCCCGATTTAATATACCATTTAGCCGCTGATGCTACCGAGGGCCGCAGCCAATTTACTCCGGTCGAATCCAACGAACGGAATTATTCATCATATTTAAATTTATTAGTTCCAGCCATTAAAAATGGTCTAAAAAGAATGCTCTTAACTAGTTCCATGTCGGTTTATGGGAACCAAGAGCCACCGTTTACCGAAGAATTACCTATTAGACCGGAAGATATTTACGCCATCTCCAAGGCATCAATGGAACAAGCTACGAAAATTTTAGCTGACGTTCATAATTTTGAATTTACCATTATTCGGCCGATGAATGTTTACGGACCAAGACAAAATAAAGCCGACCCCTACCGCAATGTTATTGGCATATTTATTAATAAGCTTCTTGAGGGTAAGCAGTACTACATTTACGGCGATGGCAATCATCACAGAGCTTTTACTTATATTGATGATTGCGTGCCCCCAATGGCCGAGGCCGCTTTTATGGATAATTTGCACCAAGAGATTATTAATATCGGGCCGGAAGACGAAATTACTATTAATGAATTATCCAAAATTATTTTGGAAGAATTTTTTCCTAATGCCGAGGACAGGGCCGCCTTTACCCCGATTCATTTGCCGGACCGTCCCAAGGAAGTTGAGAATGCTTTTTTATCCAATCACAAAGCTAGAAAATTGTTAAATTACGCGCCAAAAACTTCTTTAAGAGAAGGTTTAAGGCAAATGCTAGTTTGGGCTAGAGCCATCGGTTATGAAAAACCCAAATATTTGGACAGTTTGGAACTGGAATCGGCTAATACCCCCCGGACATGGAAAGAGAAATTGATTTAACCCATAAGTTTACTATCGGGTTTTGGGGCAAGTTCATCCCTTTGCAGGGTGTGCCTTATATAATTGAGGTCGCTAAAATTTTGGAGGTTGATTCTGATATCAGGTTTGAAATTATCGGCAATGGGCAAACTTATAAAAAAGCGATGGATTTGTCACATGGATTAAAATCAAACAACATTAATTTTATTGATTTTGTACCATTTATTGATTTACCTAAACGGATAAAAAAATACGATCTTTGTTTAGGAATTTTTGGTGAAACAGCAAAAACATTACGGGTTATTCCTAATAAAGTTTATGAAGCTATCTCTCTAGGTAAGCCCGTAATTTCCGCCAAAACTCCGGCCATTGAAGAATTGTTCACGGACGGCGAAAATATTTTGTTATGCCAGACAGCTAATCCGGCGGACTTAGCTCAAAAAATTTTATTATTGAAAAATAATTCAGCTTTAAGAAATAAAATAGGCGCTGGCGGCTATTTGTTGTATCAAGAGCGGTGCCGGCCGACGGTAATTGCCCAACAACTGCTGGCGGATTTAAACATAAGTTAAATACTAATTATGACCATTGAACAATTTTATCAACAAGGCCATTATCATAAAATCAACGGTTTTAGAATAGAGTCCGTTATTAAAATGATCGGCCAGCGGCCAAATCAGGTTATTTTGGATATTGGCTGTTCGATTGGCCTGCTGGGGCAGGAAGTTAAAAAACGGCTGGCTTGCCAATTTTACGGCGCTGATCTTTCCGCGCCGGCGGTAGCGGCGGCTAAGAATGTTTTGGATGACGCCTGGGTTTTGAATCTGGAAAACGATTTGTCAAACTGGCCTCAAGAACTTAAAGCCAAGGCCTACGATGCGATTGTTATTTCGGAAGTTTTGGAACATTTGTTTGAGCCGGAAAATCTGCTGGTAAAATTAAAGGGCTTAGCCATGCCAGCTAAGTCAATTATTATTACCGTGCCCAATATTTTATTTTGGAAAAACCGCCTAAAAATATTGGTGGGGCATTTTGATTACACCAATCAGGGCATCATGGACCGGGGACACATTCATTTTTTTTCCTGGGCCAGTTTTAATAAAATGATTGAAGAGGCGGGTTATCAGATTATGGCCGTTGATAACCATCTGCCCACCAGGGGCACCAAATGGCTGGGCAAAATCTGGCCCGGCCTTTTTTCTTTTCAATTCGTGGTTAAAATTAAGACGAAATAATAATGCCCCACCCCTTAAAAATTTGTTATTTTGGCCTGGAGCGTCCTCGTTGGGCCAGGGACTTGGTTTATTTAAAGGGCTTAAAAAATCAAGGTTTTGAGGTCATTGAATGCGTTGATTCTTCTAAAAACGTTTTAAAGTATTGGCGCTTGCTTAAAAAGCATTGGCGCGTTAGGCATGATTATGATTTGATGTTGGTCGGTTATTTGAGCAATTTAATGGCGCCTTTGGCCAAGCTGGTGGCTACCAAAAAGGTGGTTTATAACGCTTTGTGTTCCAAATACGAAAGCATTATTTTGGACCGCCAAGAGCATCGGCCTGTTTCTTTGTACGCCCTTTACGTGTGGCTGATTGATTTTATCGCTTTTAAAATGGCCGATCTGATTTTGGTGGAAAGCCAGGCGCAAAAAAAGTTTTTAATTAAAATGTTTTTAGCCAAGCCGGCTAAATTTAAGGTGATTTTTACCGGAGCGGATGACGCCATTTTTCATCCTGACCTGGCGATTGCCAAATACTCCGATTTCACGGTAGTTTTTAGGGGCTGGTTTTTACCGGCCACCGGCGTGGAATACGTGATTGAGGCGGCCAAGATTTTGGAACCGGCCGGTATTAAATTCATTTTGATCGGCCGCGGCGCTTTTACCCCCAAGATCAAAGAAAAAATCGCTGCCTTGGGAGTCGGCAACATAGAACTGATTACCGAATTTTTATCCGATGAGGCCTTGCGTGAAAAAATGCTGGCCGCTCACGTTTGTTTAGGCCAGTTTTCGGAACATATTCGTTTAGAGCGGACCATTCAAAACAAGACCTTTGAATCATTGGCTTTGCGCTTGCCTTATGTGACGCGCGATTCCATCAGCAACCGGGAAATATTGCAAGACAATTTTAACTGTTTGTTTGTCCGTCCGGCCGATCCGGCTGATTTAGCCGACAAGATTATGATCCTAAAAAACGATCCCGGGTTGGGGGAGCGTTTGGCCGAGGCTGGCTATCAAACCTATTTAACCAAGCTGTCGCCCCAGGTTCTGGGCGAACAGCTTAACGCCATGTTTAAAAACCATTTCAAGATTGATTTTTAGGCAATACTAGTTTTAAGAAGTTTTTTTAATTTAGCCGGTAAAAATTTACCTAGCAGTTTTCTAAAATATATTAAGTTTTTGCTAAAGCCCAGTTTAAATTCAGGGCGAACAGTTTTAATTAATAACCATGCCCGCGTGAGTTCTTCTGAATATTTAAGATAAATTAACTTTTTAATATCTTTATTGATAAATTGGGTACTCTCCACGATTACGCGGCTAGATAGATTAAATAGCCTAACGCCATGGAAATGGTAAAAAATCAAAGGCAATACCTTGGCCGAGTTTTTTTCCCGCACCCATAAATTATTATTTTCTTTGGTAATATTATAGTTGTTTACATTCCAAATCGCCACCCCACCTCCTAAATGCTGAAGCTCATGAACTCCGGTGAATCTGGTTGTCCAGTCGTCTAAATATTTTTGATCGCCAAATTTACCATCTTCATATTTGTCATAACACCATTGTAAACATGATTTTCTCCACCAATCCAATACTTGCCAGCCCCCCGCGTTGTTTTTAAAAGTTATAAGTTGGCTACAATATTTACCAGTTAACCGGCTTTTATCCTCATCAGCTGGGAAACGGTGTTCGGTTATTAGAATAGCGTCATTTCCCAGTTCGTCAATAATCGCCTCGGGAGGATAAAAAAAATAAAGGTCAGCGTCAATATAGGTGATGCTTTCTAGATTGAAATTTATTAAGGCGTGCCGGGTGATGCAGGGTTTTCCGGTCCAGCAATATTCTTTAGGATTGCGATTGTCTTTTATTTTTAGAAATTCCTCATCTTTTAAGTCCTGTATGGGAACCAGGGTGACATTAGGCAAATCCAATTTTCTTAAAACCTTAAGACACTCATCGTCAAAGGGATAAATGTATAAATGAAAATCGGCCAAGTGTTTAGCCAATGATTGGTACATGGCCAACCCCCTGATCAGGTAATGAGAATCAAATAAAGTGCAAAAATTATATTTCATATTTCTATAGTTTCCATTATTTATGCTGAAAAAGCTCATTTAAACTGGTTAACTTTTTAAAGTTTGGTTGTTTTATCAAGTTAATATAGCGGTCGAGTTCATTATAAATTACTTCTCTTTGATTTTGATAAGCCACTATCACTCTTGACCAATACCAATCATTGATTTTTTTATCGTTTTGTTCGTCAAGGCTTAATTTAGGAAAGGCGCTCATGGAAACCATGGCATATTCTCTAATGTAAATAAAAGCGGCTTTGGCCCTATTTCTCGCTTCGGGAGTAAGTTTAGTTATAGTATTAGCCCGACTTAATAAAGAGAAGTATTCGGCTCTGTTTTTTGGCTCCAAGGCAAAGCCAAGCCCAGTGTAAAAATTATCTGCCGCGGTCATTGAGGGCACGCCCCCCATAGCCGGGATTTCAAAGCCGGCCGAGCCCAAACAAGTAATAACTAAATCAGCGCAATAAATTAAACTGCGGGTATCAATCTGATGCTCCTCATCAATGTAAATAATATTTTTAGGCAAGCCCGCAAATAATTTTTTAAAATCAACATCGCTCGTCTTGTAATATTTATTGGAAGGATGCTGTTTAAAAATCCAGTTGAATTGAGGGTTTTTTTTGGCAAACTGCAGAGTTTGGTAAAACCAATCATAGTAGTCCTTAAAAATCATCCATTTAAAATGAGAGTGCGGGCTGTCAATAAAAGAGTGAAGCATGACAAAGATATTTTTTCGCTTTGGCATTAAATTGAAGTCAGCGTTGAATTTGCGCCTATCAGTATAAAATTTATTGTTTTTTGAAAAAGCGTCCACGCCATCCATGCTACTTTTGTCGGAAACGTGGTTGTCTAAAACTTGCTCAAAGACCGGTTCCAGCTTAGGGCCTAATTTTTCAATAATTTCGTCAATTTCAGCGGGCGTGGGTTTGAAGGGATAATTATAAATTTCTTCCAGTTTTTGATAATCGCAAAAAGCTCCACCGCGGAAATAGCCATGGTAGCCGTACCTAAGGGCGACTCTTAGCATGACCCCGCTTCTGATGCCAACCAGATGAGAAACCAGTACACCGGCGTAATTATCCGTTTTTAAAATAGCTTTTATTTTTAAATGCCTAAAAACGCATAAAGCCATCTGCCTAATCAGCTTTAAATTGATGGTTTTAATGGTGGCAATTTTGTGGGTGTAAAGGTAGCTGTCGTAAACGATATCGCCGTATTTTACCCCGTCAAAATAAAAATTAAGGATGTTTCTTGAAAAAAGTATTTTGGGAAATTTCGCCAGCGCCACCAATGAGGCGTAAGTTTTTAACAGCCAGCTCGGACCAACCTCATTAATAGGTTCGCTCTCGGGAAAGTATGATTTAACCAGGTCTGCCTGGTATTTATCGTTATTAAGCCAAACCGGCCACCAGCCCTTGGCCTGGTTTAAAATGACGCCAAAAGTGGCGTTCATGTGGGTAATCATGGGCAAGCCTATCTCTTCAATTAACAATTTTGGGCCGCCTTTTTTAATCTCAAACGGCGACAAAAATTTTATATTTTCTTCAACAAAATTTTGTATATTCATTGATCTAGTTATTTATTTCTCTGACAATCTCAAAAGCCTCGGCGTAACTTAAGCCCACTTCCATGCCCCTAAATTGAGCTAAAATTATAATGCCTTCAATTGATCGTGGGTGCGGATAGTTTCTTAATTCTCCTTGATATACCATTATCGCTTCCAGCTTTTGCTCTATAAACTCAGTAATATCTTCGTACCGATTAGGACAAAAAACCTGATTTGAGCTTTTTTTCTGATATTCGGTGGAAGACAGGGTTTCAAAAGATACTATTTTTTTAACGGGAAATCCTGTCTGTGGCCGGCAGGCGGTCATAACGGCTTGAAAAGTCAGCCGGTGATCGGCGTTTAAATCATGCGCATGATGCGTGTAAACAATTTCTGGCTTTAATTTAAAAACCACATCCTCAACCTCTTTAATGATTGATAATAAAGATACGGTATCAAATTTATTATCAGGCAGTGCTTTTAGGAAGACGTTTTTAGCGCCTAAAATTTTAGCCGCTTGTTCGGCTTGGGCCGCCCTTTTGGCGATATCGGCGCCGCTCTCTCGTGATGTTTCACCATCGCCTAAAATTAATATCGTTACCTCGTCGCCTTGCTTAACGTGTTTGATGATGGTACCGCCGACTCCCAAAATTTCGTCGTCAGGATGCGCCGCGACTATTAATATTTTATTTATCATAAATATCAACGTTAGCTGTTAGTTTGTTTTTAAATAATTTAGCTTGGGAAAAAACCATTCTGGTTTTTGCTGTATCCAACCAGGCCTTAGGGTAACCATCGGCATCAAGCATTCTGATAAAATCGTATAGTTGTGATAAAGATGCCTGATCGGGTAACCGGCTTTGTTCCGGATTTCTTCTGGCAAAATTAACAACTTTTCCATGTTGTTTTTTTGGAAGAGGATTTGTTTTAATGATTTTTGGTATCATTTTTTTAAAAATTATTTCCGAAGCTCGTTTGTAAATTTCTTGGGCATTATCGGTAAGCACAAGGTTTTCTTTAAAATAAATGTCGCCAGTATCCAAGCCTTTATCAACCTTTAGCGCGGAAATTTTTGTTTGCTTATGTCCTCTTAAAATCAAATTCTGCAAAGGCGTACCGCCGCGGCCATAAGGCAAGTCGGTCATATGAAAAACCACGCAATTAAAGTTAGACCAGATGTCTTTGGGAATAATCCAGGACCAGTGAGGAAAAAAAACATAGCGAGGATTAAGCTGCCGCAGTTTTTTTAAGGTTAAATCCTTTTTATCGGTAATCAGCAAAAAATTAGTAGCCCGGCAATATTTTTTAAAATTGCCAATATTCCAGTCCTTAGCAGTAACCACCGCGTATTTTTGTTGATTATTTTTCATACTTTAAATAATAATTTTCAACATCCTCATTCAGAATTTTAAAACCGCATTTTTGAAACAGTTTAATCGACGGCAGATTATTTTTTTTTATTTGAGCGTTTAAGGGGATAGATGTGTCTGCCTGCATTAGGCCTTCTTTTAATAAAGCAAATCCCAAGCCCTGGCCTCTATAATCAGGATCAAGGGCGATGGCAATAACATAAGTATCTTTATTTAGATCAAACCTTAAATAACCAACCACGCCGCTATTAACAGTAATCACAAGTAACTTATTCTTTTTTCCCGTAAAATATTTATTTTTAAACCAGAACCGATGATTTTGAATACGTATTTCCTGTTGTTCGTTGGAGTTTTGGCGACTTAAAAAACTATTTCTAATCTGCCAAATTTTTAAGGCATCTTCAAGTTTTCCTACTCTAATTTGGTATTCAAAATCCGTCATAGCCTAGTTGATTAATTTCCATGATAACGGCGTGCCTCTTTCGATATTTTTAACCGCTTTTTTACCTAAAATCTGTTCATAATATTTTGGCGGTAAACCGTAGCCGGGTCTGATTGACCTGACATTAGTTGCGTTAAACCGCTCGCCTTTTTTAATATCCTTAACAATGAATAAAGATCTTCTAAAAATAATATTTTCTTCCTCATTTTTGGCAACATGGTAAATAGCGCGACCTAGGGATTTTTCCGCTTCCCGAACTTCTTTGACCAGTTGCTTGAGTTCGGCGGGTTCCAAGGAAAAGGCGGCGTCGGGTCCGCCATCCGATCTTTTTAAGGTAAAATGTTTTTCAATGATACTGGCTCCTAAAGCCACGGCGGTGATGGGAACTGATCGGCCTAAAGAATGGTCAGATAAACCAGCAATAACCTTAAATTTTTTGGCTAAATCGGGGATAGTGGCTAAATTCATGCTTTCGGGTTTGGCCGGATAAGCGCTCACGCAGTGCAGTAGAGCCACTTGCGGACAGCCGTATTGTTTTAAGGTCTTGACTGCTAATTTTAATTCCTCGAGCGAAGACATGCCTCTCGACATAATGACCGGTTTTTTGGTCTGACCAACCCTTTTTAATAAAGGAATGTCCACTACTTCAAAGGAAGCGACTTTATAAAGCTGGACCTTCATTTTTTCCAAAAAATCCACCGCGCTTTTATCAAAGGGCGTGGAAAACAGGATCACGCCTTTTTTTTCCGCGTACTTCTTCAACTTGGGTTGCCACTCCCAAGGAGTGTAGGCCTGCTGGTAAAGTTTATATAAAGATTGTCCTTTCCAGGCCTTATTAACTTTGACTTGGAAATAATCTTTATCCGAATCAATGGTCATGGTATCGGCAGTATAAGTTTGGATTTTAATGGCGTCCGCGCCGGCCTTGATAGCTGCGTCAATAATTTTATTGGCTCGCTTGAATGATTGGTTATGGTTGGCAGAAACTTCAGCAATGATAAAGGCGGGTTGACCCGGTCCGATTGCTCTTTTGCCTTTAGGCGTGTTAATGATAATATGACGCATATTTTTATTGATAATTATAAGTGCCTTGTTTAATTTGCTCCAGGCCCTGATTTTCCAGTTCCAGCCTCTCCTGCATGGCCTGGCTTTGATAGGCCGCATGAATGTTTTTTCGCCACTTGTCCGGATCCGCTTTAAGGACAGTTTTTTCAGCGTCGATCAATTGGCAATTGATCAGCTGATAGAAATCACCTAAATCTTGATTGTTTTCAATCATCGCCTGAATGCGAGGCAAGTGCCACTGATTGGTAACTATCAAGGTTTCAGCCACGTTTTTGGTTTGCAGAATTTTTTTTAAGTTCACCAGTTGCTGCCAGGTGGTATTGGAAGAATTTTCTTCAATTATTTTATTCTCGGGCACGCCTAACTGCATCACTTCTTTTTTTATAACAGCGGCTATATCAGGATGCTCGCCTAAATCATTAAAGATACCCTGGCCCGCTGAGGCGATAATAATTCTTTCGGGATCATCCTGATATAAGTAATAAGCCGCTTCCACCCTTAAGCGATCGCCCAAAATTCCGTTATGATCGCCGACATCGTCAAAAGTAGTGGTTCTAAAAGTGCCGTCAGGATTTTTAACCAAACCGCCACCTAAAATTACAATAACTTTTTTTGGAACGCTCATACTAGTTAATGTCAAAATATTTCTAATGGATAAATTTATTTGTGATTTAAATTATTTTACAATTCTGACGGGGATGCCGGCGGCTTGCATCCGTTCTTTAATGCTGTTGGCTGTATGGCCGGTATAGTGGAACATACTGGCTAAAGCCACGGCGTCGGCATGCCCAATTTTAACCGCCTCAATAATATCTTGGACTTTACCGGCTCCGCCCAGGGCAATGACTGGTAAAGAAACGGACGCAGTCACTCTTTTAATTAATTCTAAATCATACCCTGCCATAGTGCCATCTTGATCAATGGAGTTTAAGAGGATCTCGCCCGCGCCCGCCTCCTGCGCTGTTTTGGCCCACTCGTCCGCTTTGAGGTTCGTGTTAATCATGCCCCGGTCTTTAAAAACGAAGTATTCAGCACCAATTTTTTTAACGTCAACCGAAACAACCACGCATTGGCTGCCAAATTTATTGGCGGCCTGGGTAATAAATTCCGGCTGATCCAGAGCGGCGCTGTTAATGGAGATTTTATCCGCCCCGATCTTTAATAATTGATTAATGTCTTCAAGCGAGTGGATGCCGCCGCCGATGGTCAGGGGCATAAAGCATTCCAGCGTCAGGTCGGCGATTAAGTTAAAATCGGGCGTTCTTTTTTCCTGACTGGCCAAAAGGTCTATAAAAATCAGTTCATCCACGTTGCGGCTGTTATAAACCCTGGCGGTTTGTAAGGGGTTGCCTAAATTACGCATTTGGCTAAAATTAATGGTTTTAACCAAGTTAGCGCCATTAAATAACATACAGGGGATGACTCTGGTTTTAAGCATAATTCAAGAAAGTTCTATAAAGTTTTTCAGGAGTTGCAAACCGCTTAGCTGGCTTTTTTCAGGGTGAAATTGGGCGCCAAAGATATTGTCTTGTTCTAAACTCGCCGTAAAATTTTGGCTATACTCACAAGTTGAAGAAATAACCTTTTTATCCGAGCAATCAAAATGATAGCTATGCACAAAATAGAAATTTTTATCAATAATATTTTTAAATAACTTATTGTTTAACGTCGGCGTTACCTCATTCCAGCCAACATGAGGCAAACGCCATTGTTGATCAACATTCTGTAATTTGATAACCTGTCCTTTAATCCAGCCCAATCCCTTGTGTTCACCAAATTCATACCCCTTTTCCGCCAAGAGCTGCATGCCTAAACATATGCCCAAGAAAGGCGTTTTTTCTTCCAGCACTCTTTTTTTAAGCAGTTCCATGACATTTAAAGCGAGTAAATTTTTCATGCCATCGCCAAACGCTCCTACTCCTGGTAAAACCAAATGCGTGGCCACGGACAGATCGCTTTTGTTATTGGAAATAATTGTTTTTACGCCCAATTTTACAAAAGCTTTTTTAACCGAGGCCACATTACCCATGCCGTAGTCAATGATAACGAGCATAATTAAAGTTTAATTAGTATAGTCTTGAATCATTTTTAAATTACCGGCTATATCTTTAATAAAGTTGCCGTTGTCATCACATTTAAATATTTGCTTATTAGTGAATGAATCCATGACTTTGTCTATTTCCTGCTTGGTTAGGCCGGTGTATTTTATAAAATTTTTGATCGCGTAATGAGGGTACTTGCCGTCATATCTTTTTACCAATTGCACGCCTTCTTCTCTGGAAATCCTGCCGTTTCTGATGTCCAGGCAGGCATGATCGGTCGACCGGCCGAAGCCGTATTTAACGTACTTTAAATAGTCGTGCAGTCCCACGGTCGCCTCATCAAGGTTTTCATAATTAGTGTAGGTGCCTTCAATGGGTCCGTCTTCTTTAACGCTAAAGCCATGGGTTTTAATCAGTTCCAATTGTTTGCGGGCGTCCCATTTAAAATAGTAGCCCAGAAAAAGTCCGGTCACGCCCACGCGTTTTAAATCTTCATCCGGAAGATAGAAATAAGGCAAAAGATCTTCCTTGGTAATTCCCTCAAAGCCAATCATGTCTTCCACCCGATTACTTAATAAGCCGCCAAATTCTTCCAACCAACGCCGATCTAAATAGTTTTTTTGGCTAGCGGTGGCTGGTCCGCCGTATTCAAGTTGAGAATTTTCGCCCCAAATTATCAAAGGAATATTGAATTTGACGGCGATGTTAACGGGTATGGTAAAAATACCCACGTGGTTGGGCCATTCATTGTCGCCCACGCGCTTAAAACCCCCAATGACCATTTTTTTGTAAACTAACGGGTTTTTTTTGAATAAGATGGTGTCTACCCCCAGCTTGCCCAGGTTATCCAGATTTTTTTTACCTAAAGCAGTTTGGTAAGTCGGTTCAAAACAAACGGCCAAGGGGTTTAAACCATAAACTTTTTTTATCATGTAGGTCTGAAAATGGCTGTCTTTACCGCCGCTGACCGGCACAACGCAATCATAGTTACGTTTGTCGCGAGAGCGGTAACGATCAATAATCGCGACAAATTCTTTGGCCCGCTCTGCCCAATTAATCTCTTTATCCTTTTTTTCAGCGCTTAAACAAGCATCGCAAATTCCTTCCTCATTAAAAAAGAGGTCGGGTTTGGTATTTGGCATAACACAATGAGCGCAAAATTTTAATGACATAGTTTTGGTGTTAATATTTTTAAAGTTTTTGAATAATTAGTTGATATTAATTTATCGAGGCTTTTTGGGGAATATCTTGATTAATTTTAACTATCTCCGGGTTTTCTGTCAAAAAGGCGATAACTCTTTTTACATCGATAATTTTATCGGCTAGGTAAAATTTATCATAGACAATCTTTAATAGTTCATAATCTTTAGGCGTGTCCAAAGTCAGTCGAAAATCGCCATGGTACTCGGGTGAAACGTGAATCGGCAAACAGTCGTCGTTTTTGATTAAATAAGGGGTAACATGCTCTTGTTCATAAGCAGTCGCAGCTCGATCATTGGCTTCGGTTAATTTAGCCATCGAAAATACTTCGCAATCAAGGCCCCTGGGAAAGGTCCGGTCTAAACAATTACTGACGTAGTCGGCGGTATTGTTCTCAAAATATTCAATACTCTGGTCAATAATTTCTGGGTCGATTAAAGGGCAATCGGACGTTACCCTGACAATAGTTTTTAATTTAAAATGATCGGCAGTTTGAAAAAAACGATTTAAAACGTTATTAAGATCGCCTCTAAAGTAAGTAAAATTATTTTTTTGGCAGAATTTTTCAATCACGTCGTCGCTGGTATTGGTAGAAGTGGCGACAATCACCTGGCCCGCTTTAAGCGAGGTTTGGCAACGTTTAACCATATGCCATAAAACCTCCTGACCGGCCAATTTTAAGAGCACTTTGCCCGGCAACCGGCTGGAGCTCATTCTCGCTTGGATAATAATACCAGTTTTCATAATTATTGTTTTTTGGCAAACAAAAATAACGAGTCAACCTCATTGCCATTCAGACATTTATACTTTTTATTTTTAATCAGTTTTAAGTCCGGAAATATTTCTTGATATATTTTCGCAAAGTCGGCCTTCCATAAGCGATCTTTAAGGCCTCGGTAGACAATTTGCTCATGATTTTCATTAAAGTATTCGTAGCCCCAGATGTATTTTTTGCTGACTCGATAAATTTCTTTCATGACCGCCTTTAAGTCCCGGGGGTTGATATGGATTAAAACTCCGGCCGTAAACACTAAATCAAAATAGTTATCTTTAAAAGGAAGATCAAAGGCGCTGGCTTGGATGATATTTATGTCTGTCGTGAATTTTTTAGCTTTGGCAACAGCATATTTATTTATTTCGATGCCGTAAAGATTTTTGTAGCCCTGTTGTTGCAATAATTTTAACTGATTGCCCGTGTTGCATCCGACTTCTAAGATGTTATTGATTTTTAATTTTGACAGAAATTCATTATTAATTTTTGACCGGCTTATGCCATATCTCTTTTTGTAGAATTGATCCAAAGTTTTTGAATCAAAATCGTTTCTATCAGTGTAGTCATTGCCAAATTTTGAAGCCCAAAATTTTTGCTGAACCGTGTTTTTATTCATACTTTTGTTATTTATTAATATAAAATTTTTTTATTTGTTGGCAAACAAATATAATATCATTTTTATTAAGCAAGGTATGGCAGGGGAGAGTCAAACAACTGGCTTGATAGATTTCCTCATTGGGCAGACGAATTTTTTTGTAGCCGATTTTTTGCCAGTAGGGTTGCCTATAAATAGCCGGGTAATGGTAATTAACGCCAATACCCCGGGCAACTAAGAAATTTGCCAATTTATCGCGATCGCCGATTTTTTTCGTTCGGATAACATATAAATGCCAGCTGGAATAATTAGCCGGCCTTTCTTGAGGCAAGATTATTTCTTTTACCCGGCTTAACTCGGTTTGATACCATTTTACGATCTGGCGCCTTTGTTTGATAAAAGCGTCTATTTTTTTTAATTGAGAAACGCCTAAGGCCGACTGAATATCAGTTAAACGAAAGTTATAGCCAAAGGTGGTCATCACGTTTTTGCCTTGATTATTTTTATGGATGCCGTGGTTCCTTAATAATTGCAGGCGTTGGTAAAGCTGATGGTTATTGGTTAAAATCGCCCCGCCCTCGCCCGTGGTAATGGATTTAACCGGGTGAAAGCTAAAAACCGTGAGATCGGCCCACTGGCCGATTTTTTTGCCATAATGCTTAGCACCTAGGGCATGGCTGGCATCTTCTATAACCACTAAACTGTGTTTTTTTGCCAACTGCTTAATAATTTTTAAGTTGGCTGGCTGGCCGGCAAAATCAACCGTTACAATGGCCCTGGTTTTTTTGGTAATTGCTTGAGTGATTTTATTTTCGTCAATATTATAGGTATCCAAGGCAATATCAGCAAAAATCGGCTTGGCCCCCACCGCTAAAAGCATATTAGCGGTAGCGACAAAAGAGTTTGGGGTGGTAATAGCCTGGTCACCTTTGGTTAGGCCGCTGGCTAAGTAAGCCAGGTAAAGAGCGGCGGTACCGTTAGTGACGGCGACGGCGTATTTGGCGCCGCAATATTTTGCCAGTTTTTGTTCAAATTTTTTGACCATTGGTCCTTGAGTAAGCCAAGGCGAGCGTAAAACTTTTGTTACCGCTTTGATGTCTTTTTGGTCAATATTTTGTTTACCGTAAGAAATCATATTTGCAAATTAAGAATGATGATTTTGAGATTTTCCACGGTCAGCCATTCTTTATTGGTATCGCTGGAAAAGTAAAATTCAGGCGTTAGTTCCCGACCAATCATAAAATGGTGTTTAAATCTTTCCCGTAAATTAAACATTTCGTCATTTTCAGGCAGGATAACAAAATATTTTTCCAATTCCAGGGTATGCCTGGCCTCCTCGCTGGTTAACAGCATTTCATGGATTTTTTCTCCCGGCCTGATGCCGATTATTTCTTTTTCCGCCTGCGGCGCCAGCGCGTTAAACAGGTCGATTAAATTCATGCTGGGAATTTTGGGCACAAAAATTTCTCCACCAGCCATGTTGTCCAAAGCGTACATCACTAAATCAAAGGCCTGCTCCATGGTGATCCAAAAGCGAGTCATTTTGTCATGGGTGATTTGCACTTTGGCTAAATTCGGATTTTTTAACAAATGGTCGACAATGCTGCCGCGGCTGCCAATGACGTTGCCGTATCTGACGCAGGCAAATTTGGTTTTTCCTCGCGAATACATATTGCCGTTAATGAACAGTTTTTCGGCGCATAATTTAGTTGATCCGTAAAGATTAATCGGCATAGCCGCTTTATCGGTGGAAATAAGCAAGACCTTGGCCACGTTTTGATCAATGGCCGCGTCAATAACGTTCTGGCTGCCTAATATGTTGGTTTTAACCGCTTCAAAAGGGTTATACTCCAAAATCGGCACCTGTTTTAAGGCCGCGGCATGGACCACGATATCAACCCCGTAGAAAGCTCTTTGCAAACGCGATAAATCCCTAACATCGCCGATAAAAAACCTAACTCTTTCATCATTAAACTCTTTTTGCAGGTGAAACTGTTTAAGTTCATCGCGGCTGAAGATAATGAGTTTTTTAAAATCAAAATTATTGAGCAAAAAACGGGCAAAATTTTTACCAAACGAACCGGTACCGCCGGTAATTAAAATTGTTTTATTTTTAAATAATTCTGGATCCATATTAATTTTGGTTTGTTAATTCTTTAATTATGGCCCGCCTGATATTACGAGCGCTTTCCTCCCTGGTTAAGTTTAAACTGGCATTTTTTTCAATATCTATATCAATATAACCATGAATACTGGATTTGTCAAAGCAGTAGAGGAAGTTAATGACTTTTTGTTTATCAATTTTATAACCGTCCATAATTTTTTTAAAAACCGCTTGGCATTCGGCTGGGCTGGTTACCATAAAAATACCCTCACAGTCGCGATACCAGGGGTAGCCAAAGACCAAGCCCGGCTTTGACCTTAAAACCCCCTCCCAGGCGGCCATACCGGTTACCGTGGATACCGCTTGAGCGTGAGAGATCAGTTGGATTGAAGAAAAATTAACCGGGACCAGTCGGACATTTTTTAAACTGGCAATTTTTTGGTAATAATTTTTGTATCTAGAGTTATAATAGCCAAGACCCCTATAAAGCCACTCAATGGGATGCTCTTTTACGTAGATGACCCAATCTTTAGGCAAGGCATTGCTTAAGGTTTCTAATAATAAAATTTGATCCACGTAAATATCTCCTCTAGGGGAGGTGGTCATTTCGGGCTGGAAGTGCAGGGGGGCGTAGATGTAATGCCTGGTTAGGTCTGGTTTATTTTGGAGGCGGACGTAATCCTTTTTTAAATTAGGGCCAATGGTTTTTATTAACCACTCCACGGCCGTTTTTAGAAGAGTGTGATTTTTTAGAATATTTATGAGGTGCTCAAAGCGGCGCTTAAAAAGCGCTTTGCCTAGGTATAAGCTATATTGCATGGGCATGTAGAAGGGCGTGGAGTCCACGCTCGGATCCGTTTGTTGATGATAGTAATTTTGCAGATCTATTTCCAGATCGGCCACGGTAAAATTTTTCCCCTGGTACTGCTCCATTTGCCTATTAAAAGCTAAGGCGGAGGAGCGAAAGTTGCTATAAATGTAAGAACGGTCGGAAATCCAAGTACTGTCGATGATTAAAGTTTTAATGTTTAATAATTTTGCCAGTTCATAAATTATATACTCGCAAACGCCATGCGGAATGCTGTCAAAAAATATTGTTTCGGGTTTAAATTGCAATAAAATTCCATGCCAATATCTAAGAGAAGTATAGTAAAAATGTCTTCGTTGATCCACTAGCATGCTGCTGTACTTATTATTCATCATGGTTAAAATAATTGATTCGGTCTTATACAATTTTTCTATCAGTTCTTTGCTGGGAGTTGGGAAATTTTCAATACTAAAACCCTGGGCTGGCTTGTTTAAGGCGGCGTCTTGGTAATAATGAAAGATCATGCCACTATCTTTATATTTTTCGTCGGCTGAATCACCAAGCCAATAAACTACTTGATGACCGTTATTTTTAAATTCCGAAAGTAAATTGCTGGTTTCTAATTCAGGGCAACTCCAAATTAAAAAGATTTTCATAATTGTTCTTTGAATGTTGGATGCCGTTATATCTTCCAACTTCCAATTATTAGATTATATTTATTAAATACCAATCGCAAGTCCTTTTAATTCCTTCTGCCAATTCAATTTTGTGTTGCCAGCCCAGGGCATGCATTTTGGTCATATCTTGAAGTTTTTGCGGCATGCCGTCGGGTTTGCTGGTATCCCAATCTATTTTACCCTCAAACGCTGTGGCAATTTTAAATAATTCCACTAATTCTTTAACAGTCAGATCAGAACCCGTGCCCAAGTTAAAGAAAATTTCACCCTTATCATTTTGTTCTTTAGTTGGATTAAAATTATTCATCAAAAATAAGCAGCCATCAGCCATATCGTCAACATGCAAAAATTCCCGACGCGCCACGCCCGTGCCCCACATCGTGATGGTTTTAGCGTTATTTTTTTTGGCTTCACAGAATTTTTTGACCAAAGCGGGGAATAAATGAGAACTCTCGGGATCAAAATTATCGTTTTCACCATATAAATTTGTAGGCATAACCGCGATGAAATTAGTGCCGTATTGCCGGTTATATGACTGGCACATTTTAATGCCGCTAATTTTAGCCATGGCGTATGGTTCATTGGTCGGTTCCAATAATCCGGTCAGCAAATATTCTTCTTTCATGGGCTGGGGGCAGAGCCGGGGATAAATGCAGGATGAACCCAAGAACAGTAATTTCTTGACGCCGGTCAAGTAGGCCTGATGAATGATATTGACGGCTATTTGAGTATTGTCGTAAATGAATTCAGCCGGCCGGGTGTTATTAGCCAAAATGCCGCCGACTTTGGCCGCGGCCAGAAAAACATAGTCCGGCTTGGCAACGGCGAAAAAATCCGCAACCGCTTGTTGGTTTAATAAATCCAGTTCCTGATGGGTTTTTAAAATCAGGTTGCTATAACCATTGGCGTTTAATGCCCTGACTATGGCCGAACCGACCAGACCGGTATGTCCGGCCACGTAAATTTTGCTGTTTTTTTCCATAAGTTTGGAAAAATTAATTTCTAATGTTATAAACCTTATAAAAATACGAATCCTTGTCTTTTAATAAATCCGCCGGCTGGCCCTGTTCAACTATTTGGCCGTTTTCCAAAACCAGCAGCTGATCGGATTTAATTACCGTGGACAAACGGTGGGCAATGGCGATAATGGTTATTTTGCCTTTTAAATTTTCCAAGACCTGTTGGATTTTTAATTCCGATTCGTTGTCTAAAGCGCTGGTAGCTTCGTCTAAAATCAGCAGATCCGGCTGTTTGGCCAAGATTCTGGCAATCACAATCCGTTGCCTTTGCCCGGCTGAAAGAAAAATACCTCGTTCGCCAATAATTGCTTGATAATTATCGGGTAACGATTCAATAAAATCATTAATATTGGCCATTTTTGCCGCCTGTTTGATTTTTTGTTCGTCAATATTTTCATCGTAAAATTTAATATTGTTGGCAATGGTGTCGTTTAACAAAAACATGTCTTGGGAAATATAGCCGATATTTTTTCTCCACTCTTTAAGATCAATTTGGGAAATGGGCTGTCCGTCCAATAAAATTTGTCCGTCAGTGGGCTGGTAAAGCCGCAGGATCAAGTCAACAATAGTGGTTTTACCCGCGCCTGACGGTCCGATTAAGCCCACCAGCATGCCTTTGGCAAGGCCAAAACTGACTTGCTTTAAAACCGGTTCATTATTGTTGTAGGCAAAGTTGACTGAATCAAAAACCAAATTCTTTTTCAATTCATAAGGTTTTAAGCCAGGGTTTTTTTCTTGGTTAATTGTCGCTTCTTCCTGATATTTAATGATATTGCTTAAATAAGGATAGGCCTCGTTAATTGATTGAAAGCGGGCCTGCAACTGCTGGATGTATTGAAAAATCCTTTGGATCAAATAAACAATGGCGATCATGGAGGGTAAGCTGAAGCCGGGGCTTTTATAATAAATGGCAAAAATAACGCAGATAAAAATCAAACTGATGGGCTGAATAAATGATTGGGTAATGTTTCGGAGTAAAAAAATTTTTATCTTATAACGATTGATTTCCTCAAAGAAATTTTTAGCCCGGTTAATTAATTGCTGGCCGGCCATCATGGCTTTAACGGTTTTAATGCCCACGATGCTTTCGTTGATGAAATGGGAAATGTTTTTATTATATTGCCCGATTTTTTCCGCGTTGGTTTTAATCCGGTACATAGTGGGTTTAAAGAGAAAAAATAAGCAAGCGCCTAATAGCAGAGTGATTAAAGTAATGAAGGGCGAGATATTTATGGCAATAAGAATATACATCATTAAACTGGTAATAACCATGATAATGTCGCTTAATTGTTGGAGCATCGTCGCTCCATATTGAACATCAATCATGACCGTATTTTCTAAATAGCCCAGCTTTTGCTTAATTAAATGGGGCCAGTCGGCAGCCAGGGTTTTTTTAAATAAATCCGAGCGGGTGGCTTTTTCATAATCGGTGGTTATTTTAATGCTGACATAGCTGGAAATAATCAGCATCACCGCTTTTAACACAAACATCAGGCAGACAAACAATAACAGGTACCTGATGTTGAAATTGATATTAAGGCCGGCAAAAATTTTTTCAATAAAATTGGTAACAATATCGCTGCCGTAGTCCTTATTTTTGGTGGCAAAGGAAAAGAGGGGAATCAGCGCGTTAACGCCAATGCTTTCCAAGAGGCCGCCTAAAAAGCCCAATAAAGTTAAAATGCCGATCTGCTTTTTATACTTAAAAAAGGCCTGATGAGCGAGTTTGAGAATATTGGCGAGTCGATGTGTATCAATTAAGATCATGATCTAGCTTATTTGAGATATTCTTGCGGATTCAGACCAAGATTGACAAATTCCGCCGTTAGCATAATTTTAATCAAATCATGGAATTTAACTTGAGGTTGCCAGTTGAGTATTTTTTTGGCCTTGGCGGCGTCGCCCAAAAGCCAATCCACTTCGGTCGGTCTAAAGTAGTTGGGGTCAATGGCAATTAAGGTTTTATCCGTTGCTTTATCAAGGCCTTTTTCATCCAAGCCGCTGCCTTGCCAAACAATTTCATAACCCAGCAATTTGGCGGTTTGCTCGGCAAATTCCCGCACGCTATGCGATTCGCCGGTGGCAATAACGTAATCATCGGGCTGTTCCTGCTGAAGCATCAGCCACATGGCTTCAACGTAGTCCTTAGCATAGCCCCAGTCGCGCTTAGCGTCCAAATTGCCCAAAAACAGGGTTTGCTGCTGGCCCAGCTTTATTTTAGCCAGGGCCTTGGTGATTTTTTTGGTCACAAACGTTTCGCCGCGGCGGGGGGATTCATGGTTGAATAACATCCCGTTGCAAATAAACATGTTGTAGGCCTCCCGGTAATTGACGCAGAGATAATGGGCATAGGCCTTGGCGCAACCATAGGGGCTACGCGGATAAAAAGGCGTGGTTTCAGTTTGGGGCGTTTCTTTGGCTTTGCCGAACATTTCCGAAGAACCGGCCTGGTAAAATTTTACTTTTAAGCCGGTGTCTTTGATGGTTTCTAAAAGCCGCATGGTGCCCAGGCCGTCCACGTTGCCGGTATAAACCGGAATTTCAAAGCTGGTCCTAACCTGGCTTTGGGCGCCCAGATTGTAAATTTCATCGGGACGGATTTTTTCCAAAATCCGGCTGATGTTGGAACCGTCGGTCAAGTCGCCGTAGTATAAAAATAACCGGCGGCCGCTGTCGTGGGGATCCTGGTAAATATGATCGATCCGGGCGGTGTTAAAATTGCTGGACCGCCTGATAATGCCATGGACCTCATAGCCCTTGCTTAACAGCAGTTCGGTCAAGTAAGAGCCGTCCTGGCCGGTTATGCCCGTAATTAATGCCTTTTTCATAGTAAGTGAATGGTTTTATTTAAATTAAGTTCGCTCGGGCATCAACTGTCATCGCGAGCGACCGAAGGGAGCGTGGCGATCTCGGCGCTGATTTGCATTGAGATTGCTTCGTCGCTACTTCGCTCCTCGCAATGACATTCTTGCCCCCGCTCACATTATTATCAACATTACCAATTTTTAACTTTGTTTTTTATTTTCTCTTTAATTTGCAGATACGATTTAATGGCCTTAGTTTCCGTTTCCGGAGAAACCAGGCGTAAAATTTCCCGGCCCAAAATGCGGTATTGCCGGCCGATTTTATTGCCTTTAATCAGACCCTTCTTAAGCAGACGCTTCATGGTGCTTTGACTGACTTTAAGCAATTTTTGGGTTTCGGCCGTGGTATAGACCGAGTTTTCTTTTATTTCGTTATCCATATAAAACTCATTATATCCTAAAGGGTCAATAGGTGTCAATAGGTGTCAAAAAATAGCATTTTACGGCTATTTTGTGGTTTTTATTGATTTTTCCCCAGATTAATTTAGCGGCCGCTTTTTTTAAAAACAATATTCAGGGTTTTTAAAATTATGCTTAAATCCAAAAAAATCGAGCGGTTTTTTATGTAATAGAGGTCGTATTGCAATTTTTTCAAAGTCGAATCAATCGAATCCGCATAGGGAAAGTTAATCTGAGCCCAGCCGGTTAAGCCCGGTTTTACCAGCAAGCGTTCGCGGTAAAAAGGGATGGCTTTTTCCAATTCAGCGATAAATACAGGACGCTCGGGCCGGGGACCGACAAAACTCATTTCCCCTCTAAAAATATTGATTAATTGAGGGATTTCGTCCAAGCGGGTTTTTCTTAAAAATTGGCCGACTTTGGTAATGCGGGGATCGTTTTCCTTGGCCCAGCTTGGGCCCGACTTTTCCGCGTTTTGATACATGGTTCTGAATTTAAGGGCGACAAATGGCTGACCGTCTTTGCCAATCCGTTCCTGCTTGAAAATAACGGGCCCATGGCTGCTTAATTTGACCGCCAGCGCGATTAACGGGCAAAAAGGCAAGGAGATTAGTCCGCTGACCAGGGAAATTATTAAATCGCTAAGTCGTTTGGCCGTCTCGTACAGGGTTTTATCGCCCTCGGAAAAATTATCTAAAAACCAGCCCCGATTAATGATTTTTAAAGGCACGCGATAAGTGATGTTTTCGTAAAATTTGGTTAAAGTGATAAAATTAACCCTCAAGGGCAGGATTTGAAAAAGATGGTCGGTTATTTCCTGGTTGCCTGGCTCATTAATCACTAACAGGGAAATTTTTTCTTTTTTTACCGCCTCGCTTAGTTCGTTGAAATTATATCTTTTTAAATTCAAATCGGCTTCATTAATCGGTTGATTGGTCACGATGCCTTTAAAGGTGTAGCCAAAACGGAAAATATCCGGTCCTTTAGGCAAAATTTCATTAATCAGTTCTTCATAGCCGATAAACAGCACGGCCGGCGATAATTTTTTGGCGTAACCCAGATAAGAAAAAATTTTTCGCCAGATAAAGTAAAAAAAGCTGAAAATCGCGATCAAAATCAGCAAAACGGTCCTCGGTTTGATTTCACCGGCGTAAAAAGCGTAAAAATAAACAAAGCCCAAACCCAAATTTATTATGCTCGCTTTAAGATACTGATTAAGAAATTGTACGCCGGACTGGGTAACGGCCGGTTCAAAAAGGTTAAAGGAATAAAAGATTAACAGCCAAATTAAAAACAGCAAACTAAAGGGCGTAAAATGAAGTTCCCACAAAGCGCTGTTATAGTTGTCTTGATACCTGACCAGCAGAGTCAGCCATAAACTTAAGTAGAGCGTGGCGATGGTGCTGAAAAAAATCAGATATTTCCTTATTTTTAGGCCGTTATAGTTTTTCATCTAATTGCTTATGATTATACTGATTATTCAGATTTTTTACAAGCATGGGTAATTCATGAATCGCCTCTGCTTGTAAAAACGGATTTGTCAAAATATCCAGGATATTCTATAATATAACCACTTATTTTAAAATTTTCTAACAGATGGATCAAAAAACTCTAGCGTTAGTTGAAAAAATTTTGAAAAATATTGTCATTTTTGGCAGTTTTTTAATTGTTTTGGTGCCTATAGTGGTTATTCCTTATTCGTATTTCCCCTATATCATCCAAAAAACCAACATTCTTAAAATATTGATTCAAATTGTTTTTTTGGCTTATCTGCCTCTGGCTTTATGGAAAAGCGAGTATCGTCCTAAAAAAACTTTGATTTTATGGGCGGTGGCGGCTTTTGCCGGAGTCATGCTCCTGACCACCTTTACCAGCCAAAGCGTTTACCGTAGCTGGTGGGGCAACTGGGAAAGAAGCTTTGGCACCTTTGCTTATTTGCATTATTTTGCTTGGTTCATCGCTTTGGCGGGGGTTTTTAATAAGCTGAAAGATTGGTCTAAAATTTTGAATTTTTCTTTAATCGTCAGTTTGATGATCAGCTTATATTCTTTGGCTCAAAGATTGGGCTGGTCCACTTTTGAGAGCGGTCTGGAAAGAGTCAACGGCACCATGGGCAACGCTTCTTTTTTGGCCAGCTATATGCTGGTTCACGTTTTTATCGCCCTGTTGTTTTTGGTGGAAAAAACTTCTTGGCGCCTGCGATCGTGGTATTTATTGATTTTTGTTTTTGACATGCTGGCGCTGCAGTTAACGGCCACCAGAGGCGCCCAGTTGGGTTTATTTGCCGCCCTGCTGTTATTTGTCGGCTTGGTTTTTACGTTAAGGGCCTGGGACAGAAAAGCGGTCAAGGTTATTACTTTGGCCATCGTGGGGCTGTTTATTTTAGTCGGCGTCGCTTTTGTTTTTAAAAACCAGCCCTTGGTCAAGCAAAATTATTGGCTGACCAGATTGACCAGCGTTTCTTTAAACGACAACACCGTCCAGACCCGCTTGCATTCCTGGCGTTGGGGCTTAAAGGGTTTTAGGGATAATTTTATCTTTGGCGTTGGTCCGGAAAATTATCAAATCGTTTTTAACAAGTATTTTGAAACGGTTTTTTACAAATTCTCGCCAACGGAAATTTGGTTTGACCGGGCTCATAACACTTTAGTGGACATGGCGGCCACCATGGGCATTTTTGGTTTATTATCCTATTTAGGCATTGTCTGGTCGATTTTTTACGCCCTAACTTTGCTTTACAAACAGCAAAAAATCGCCAAGCTGTCTTTTATGGTTTTGGTGTTGTTATTTTTTGCCTATTTTGTCCAAAATCTGGCGGTCTTTGACTCTCTCAATAACCTGATTGTTTTTTATCTGCTTTTGGCTTACCTTAGTTTTTTAATGGCTCAAAGCGCGGGCGGACAAAAAGCTGAATCCAATGGCGAAGGTGGTGTTAAAATTAATCCTGTAATCAGTTTAAGCGTGGCGGTTGTTTTATTTCTGCTGTTGTTTTTTCAAGTTGATCTAAAACAAATCAAGGAAAACATTTATGTTTACGACGCTTATATTGCCAGCAAATTGGGTGAGTATTCAAAATCAATGGCCGGTTTTGACAAGACCTACCAGGGCGGCCTTAACAAAATAGATCCGGCCATTTTAAGATCAACCGCCATTGGAGAACTGGTGCAAGGCGGGAATCGAGAGGTTCCAGTTGAGCAACAGGTCCAAGATCTGGAAGCGGCCATTAATTGGCTGAATAAAGCCATTGCCTTGGATTCGCAAAACATGTTCCTTTACTATTTACAGGCCAAGAATTACGCCTTGGCCGCGGAATTAACCAAAGAGGTCAAATATTTGGAAAAGGGCATTGTCATGGGCGAGCGAGCCCAGGCCTTGAGGCCTAATGAAGTCCGACCGTTGTGGATTTTGGCGCAATTTTACCTTTTTGGCAGCCAGCCCGACCAAGCCATTGCCTATTTGGAACAGGCCCTAAAATTAGCTGATTGGTTGCCCGAGACACATTTTTATCTGTCAATTATTTACCAGAATTTAGGCAATGAGGAAAAATACTATGAAGAAGCCGATAAGATGATTGATCGGGGTTTTGCTTTTTTCTCGGCTGACTCGGTTAAAAAGCTGATCCCTCATTATGACAATCAAGGTAACCTTAAAAGATTAATTTATCTATATTCCCAATTAGTTAATCTTGACTTCGTTAATCTCAATTATTGGCAGGATTATGTGAACTTGCTTGTGGCTGACAAGCAGTATGATCGGGCCTTGATAGTTTTACAAACAGCGTCTGACGCCATTCCGGCTTTTTCCAGCCGCGCTTACGCTCAATACCAACAAATTTTAAAATTAAAGGAGGGAGCCGGCGATCAACCAGCCACCTCCACCGCCCAATAAATCAAGATGATTAACTTATTCAGAGGAATAAATAAAAAAAATTCTTTAATCTTTTTGGGAACAGGGGTGATTCTAGCGATTGGTTTCACCATCCTGTTGGCGGGTGTTAAAAAACCGGCCGACCTTTATCTGCCTGTTCAAATTGACGAAGCCGCCAAACAGCAAGTCAATCAAAGAATCGCCAAAAACCTGGCCATGCTCAAACTTTTTCCCAACGACTATAATGTTTATTTGGATTTAGGAAATTTAGCCAGGCAGCTGGGGCAGGCCAGCCAAGCCATTAGCTATTACGAGCAGGCCTGGGCAGCGGTCCCGACTAATGCCACGCCTTGGCTTAACATTGGCAATCTTTATATTGAACTGGGGGATTATCAAATGGCGGAAAAGTCCTTTTTAAAAGGCCAAGCAATAAATCCGGGCTATTATTTTACCTATTTTAACCTGGCTAAATTGTACAAAGATTTTTTAAAAACCAAAGCGGAACAGGTTAGGGTGATTTATTTGGAGGGTTTGAAAAACACCGATAATGATTATCAGCTGTTACAACCCTTTACCGATTATCTGGTGGAAACCAAAAATTATTCCGAAGCCCTGGAATACCTCAAAGTTTTATTTATTAAAGTTCCCGCGGGTAGCCAGCCGCAGATTTTAGACAGAATTAAAGAGGTGGAAAATTTAGTGAAGCAACCCGCCATTTAAGAGAGCTATGTTGAGATTTAAGCAGAAATCAAAGATCGCTATATTTATTTTAGCTTTTTTTGTTTTTGGTTTATTTGTCCACCGAGCGACTGCCCAAACCTTGCCCTCGCCCGCCGCTCTAGTCAATGATCCCAAACTGAACCTGCAATATTATTTGGCTCAAATTAAAGCGCTCCAGGCCTGGTCAACAATTTCCGAAGCTCCCCAAGTGGTCGTGGCGGTAATTGACAGCGGCGTGGATATTGAACATCCCGATCTGGCCGGCAATATTTGGAAAAACCTCAAAGAAATCCCCGGCGATAAGCTTGACAATGATCTTAACGGTTACATTGACGATGTTAATGGCTGGGATTTTATAACCGCTTCCGCCGATCCTCGGCCAAAAGTTACCAGTCCTTACAGCGTTTTAGGAATTAACCACGGGACCTTGGTGGCCGGAGTGCTGGGCGCAACGGGAAATAATAATTTCGGTGTCAGCGGCTTGGCTTGGAAAATCAAAATCATGCCTTTAAGGGTCATGGACGCTCAAGGCGTGGGCAATACTCAAAGTTTGTACCAAGCCATTAAATACGCCATGGACAATAAAGCCGATATCATTAATCTAAGCATGGTCGGCAATGTTTTTGATCCGGGTTTGGAAAAAATTATCGCCCAGGCCTATCAAGCGGGCTTGATTATCGTGGCGGCGGCGGGCAACGAGACCAACGATGTTTATCAGGCGGACGATTTTAGCTTGAACCTGGCCATCCATCCGCAATACCCCATTTGCCATGACGGACCAACCGCGGGAGATAATTTTATTTTAGGGGTCGGCTCGGTTAACAGTCAGGATAAAAAATCCCGCTTTTCCAATTTTGGCACAAAATGTCTGGATGTGGTGGCGCCCGGTGAAAGGTTTTACGGCACCCTTTATTTCTCCCCGGTTTTACCGGAATTTAAGGAATATTTCGGCGGCTGGTGGTCGGGCACTTCCTTGGCCGTGCCCCAGGTATCGGCCTCCGCGGCCCTACTTAAGGCCTATCGTCCCGATTTAAGCAATCAGGAAATTTACGATATTTTGATCAAGAGCGCCGATAACATCAATAGCCGCAATCCTTTGTATCAGAATTTACTGGGCGGCGGACGTTTAAATGTGTCGGCCGCCCTGGCGGCCGCGGCCACTAAAGCGGAAATGGGAGCTAAATTGATTTTGTCGCCGGACGCGGGTTTCTTGCCTCAAGTGGTCTTATACGATTTAAACGGCCACGAGCGCTCGTCATTTTTGGCTTACAGCGAAAATTTTAAAGGCGGAGTAAATTTGGCCAGCGCTGATATTGACGGCGACGGCGCCAAAGAAATAATCACCGGCGCCGGGCGTGGGGGCGGGCCGCACATCAGGGTTTTTAAGGCCAACGGTCAGGTAATCAATCAATTTTTTGCTTATGATCTTAAATTTAGCGGGGGAGTCAATGTGGTCGCGCAAGACGTTGACGCCTTTGGTCAGGCCAAAATAATTACCGCGCCGCAAAGCAATTACCAGCCCTTGATCAGGATTTTTAATTACGACGGGACTTTGCTCAAGGAATTTTTGGCTTTTGACAAAAAATTCAAGGGCGGGGTCAATTTGGCTTTGGGCGATTTTAACGGCGACGGGGAAGCGGACATTATTGCCGCGAGCGGTCCGGGCCAGGCGCCTTTGGTCAGGGTTTTTTCCCAGCAAGGCAGGCTGATCAAGGAGATTTTGGCTGGCGATAAAAACTACCACGGCGGCGTCAAGGCCGCCGCCGCCGACCTTTATTTGGACTCCAGAGTGGAAATTGCGGTCGTGCCGCAAGGACTCGGTCCTGCTAAAGTCAGGATTTTTTCCGCTTCGGGCGAACTAGATTTTCAATGGACGGTTGCGGGAGCTGTTAGCGTAAAAACCAATCTGGTCGCCTTGTCAAAATCGGGTTCAGGCGAAGCCAAAGTTATCCTGGCTCTGGCTGACGGCAAAAGCCAGCCGCAAATTTCCATTTTTAATTACCGCGGCCAGCTTATTAAAAACTTCAAGGTCTTGAGCGCCAGTTTTACCGGCGGTCTTAATTTGGCGAACAAATGATTTTTAAATTGGCGGATTTTATTTTAGACAAGCTTTTTTTTAAACAACCAGTGTTAAAGCAGTTTTTTAAGTTTTCTTTGGTGGGTGGCTTTAACGCGATCGTGGATTTTACCGTTTATTTTTCATTAACCAGGGGTTTTGATTGGTTTAAGCAAAACTATTTAATTGCCAACGCCTTGGCTTTTGTTGGCGCCGTGACCTGCAGCTTTTTTTTGAACAACCACTGGACTTTTTCAGACCGGCGCGTCAAACTTGAGCCGGCCAGTTATCTTGGTTTCGTGGGCATAAGCTTGTTGACTTTGGCGGTCATTGAATTTATTCTTTATCAGCTGGTTAATAATCTAGGGGTTTTTGATTTATTCGCCAAACTAGCCATTCTGTTAATCAGCGCCATTATGAATTTTTGCTTAAGCCGGCTGTGGATTTTTAAAAAAGACAAAAATCTTGATTAATTGGGGGTTTTAGGTTATAATTCATCCAGCACCACTTTTTAAATTAACCGCTAAAAATCAAAAAAATGATTATTAATAAATGTTATACCTTAGCTTATTTTAATAAGGTTAATGTAAAAAGTGGTACTGGATTTACTAAGTTCTTAAGATGAAATTAAGTGTCGTTATTCCCGCTTTTAATGAAGCGCAACGCTTGCCCAGCACTTTAAATAAGATCTTTGATTATTTAAAGGAATTCGGTTTGATTGCCGCCACCGAGGTTATTGTGGTTGATGACGGCAGTTTTGATAAAACCGCTGACCTGGTCAGGTCGCGTCCGGAACAAAATTTAAGGTTAATCAGGCATGGTGGTAATTTAGGCAAAGGCGCCGCGGTCAGGACCGGCGTCAGGCAAGCCAGGGGAGAGGCGGTTCTGTTTATGGATGCCGATTATTCCACTACCCTGGAGGAGTTGTCTAAATTCTGGCCCAAGCTTAAGCAGGGTTATGACCTAGTGATTGGTTCGCGGGCCATTGCGGGCGCGCGGGTTTTAGTCAGGCAAAACCTGGTTAAAGTTTGGTTGGGCAAGGCCGGCAATCTGGCAGTCCGTTGGTGGCTGGGATTGAAGATTTATGACAGCCAGTGCGGTTTTAAGCTTTTTAACCAACAAGCGGTCAAGCTTTTTAACCAACAAACCGTTAAGGGCTGGGGCTTTGATTTTGAAATTTTGTACCTGGCTAAAAAACGCGGTCTCAAGGTCTTGGAAGTGCCGGTCAGTTGGACTAATAATCGGGAGTCCAGGGTAACCAGCTGGGATTATTTAAAAACCTTAAGGGATTTATTAAACATTAAAGTTAATGATTTAACAGGCCAATATGAAAAAAAATAAAGCTAATTTAAGCGGCCGGAAAAATATTCTGGTCACCGGCGGCGCCGGTTTTATCGGCAGCCATTTATGCGAAGAGCTGGTTAAGGATAACAACGTGATTTGTCTGGATAATTTAGTTACCTCCAGTTTGGAAAACATTCGCTGGTTACTGCAAAATCCCAATTTTGAATTTATCAAGCATAATTTAAACGAACCGCTTGATCTAAATTCCCTGCCGGAGCTGAAAAAGTTTGAGGTGGGAGTTTTTGGGCTTCAGGAAATTTACAATTTGGCTTGCCCCACTTCGGCCAGAAAATTTGACGCCCTGGCGGTGGAAACGGCTTTGGCTAATTCGGTGTTGATTAAAAACGTTTTGGAGCTGGCTATCGCCAATGACGCCAAGCTGGTGCACGCTTCTTCGGCCGTGGTTTACGGACCCAGGGAAAGCAATAATTACATCACCGAGGATTACCATGGTTCGGTTAAAATAGACGGTCCGCGCAGCTGCTATGACGAAGGCAAGCGTTTTGCCGAAGCCATGATTGCCACCTACCGCAATTTTTACAAAAAGCCCTTTAGAGTCGCCAGGATTTTTAGGACTTACGGCCCGCGCTTGGCTTTAAACGACGGCCAGATGATTTCCGATTTTATTTTAAGCGCTTTGGATAACAAGGATTTGGTTATTTACGGCGGCGCTAATTTTGCCACTTCTTTATGCTACGTTGATGACGTGGTGGACGGTTTAATCAAGCTGATGAAAAGCGACCTGGCTCAGGCGGTAAATTTTGGCAGCAACGTTGATACCTTGCTGACGGAAGTGGCACAAAAGATCATTGCCATGACTAATTCCAGTTCCCAGATCATCTTTCAGGGCGCTTTGGAATTTATTACACCCTTGCCTTTGCCGGATATTGACTTGGCCAAAGTGTCTTTGGGCTGGTACCCCTTAACCACTTTGGCTAAGGGTCTGGAAAAAACTTTGGAGTACACGAGGGCCAACAAAAGAGTCCTTAATGAATTGGCGAACGAGGAAGAGAGTTAATAAAATTTTAAATTAAATAGAAATTAATAATTAAAAATAGATGGGCAAATACATTTTTACCTCGGAATCGGTGACGGAGGGGCATCCGGATAAGGTCTGCGACCAGATTTCGGACGCGGTCTTGGACGAATTAATCAGGCAGGATCCAAATACGCGCGCCGGCATTGAATGTTTGGCCACCACCGGACTGGTGATTGTGGCCGGCGAAATCAGAACCAAGGGCTACGCGGACATTGCCGCCATTGCCCGAAAAACCATTAAAGAAATCGGCTACGACAATAATTCCCACAGCGGCTTTTCGGCTGACGATTGCGGCGTGATGGTGGCGATTGACGAGCAATCGCCCGATATTGCCCAGGGCGTGGATAAAGGCCAAGGCAAATTTAAGGAACAAGGCGCCGGCGACCAAGGCCTGATGTTCGGCTATGCCTGCGATGAAACCAAAGAATTAATGCCTTTGCCTATTATTTTGGCGCATAAAATGGCCAGAAAATTGGCCCAGGTGCGAAAAAACGGCACTTTAAAATATTTAAGACCCGATGGCAAAACCGAAGTGGCCGTGGAATACGTTAATGGTCGGCCCACCAGAATTGACACGGTCGTGGTGGCGGCCCAGCATAATGAAACCGTGGCCGAAGCCAAAGTGGCCAGGGACATTATTAAGTTCGTGGTCAAGCCGATTGGCGGAAAATACATAGATAAAAAAACCAGATTCTTTATCAACGCCACCGGTAAATTTATCAAGGGCGGACCGCCGGCCGATACCGGACTGACCGGCCGGAAAATTATCGTGGACACTTACGGCGGACATGGGTCGCACGGGGGCGGTTGTTTTTCGGGCAAAGATCCTTCCAAAGTTGACCGCAGCGCTTCGTACATGGCTCGTTATATTGCCAAAAATATCGTGGCCTCGGGTTTGGCCAAAAAATGCGAAATCCAGGTGGCTTACGTGATCGGCCGCGCCGAGCCGGTCAGCGTCTTGGTTCAGTCGTTTGGCACCGGCCAACTACCCGATGCCAAGTTGGAACAGCTTGTTAAAAAGCACTTTCCCTTAAAACCGGCGGAAATTATCAAACATCTCAAATTAAAGCGGCCGATTTACCGTCAAACCGCGGCTTACGGCCATTTTGGCCGAACCGAGCCGGAGTTTACCTGGGAACACACGGATATGGCCGCGAAGCTTAAAAAATATCTGGTTAAGTAGTTTTGAATTTATTCGGTCGCGGTAAATTTTTTCATATTCAGAACTTGATATTCAGAATTCATATTATGTCCAAAATTCTTGTTACAGGAGGAGCCGGTTTTATCGGCTCCCATTTGGTTGACCGCTTAGTTGCCAAAAATCATCGGCTGACGGTGGTTGATAACTTGTCCACCGGCAAGCAGAAGTTTGTCAACTCCAGGGCCAAATTTTACAAAGCCAGCGTGACCAGTCCGCGGCTGAAGGAAATTTTTGGCAAAGTTAAGCCCGAAATTGTTTTTCATTTGGCCGCTCAAAAAAGCGTGCCTTTTTCGGTTAATTACCCGCTGGTTGACGCCACCACCAACATTTGGGGTTCCTTAAAAACCATTGAACAATCAATCCGGGTGGGGGTAAAAAAATTCATTTTGCTTTCCACCGGCGGGGCCATTTACGGGGCGACTAAAATTTTGCCCACGCCGGAAACGGTGGCGCCCAAACCAGATTCGCCGTATGGCATAGGTAAACTGACTATAGAAAATTATTTACTAAATTATTACCGGCCCTTGAGAAAATTGAATTTTACCGCTTTGCGCTTGAGCAATGTTTTTGGGCCGCGGCAAGATCCGGATGGGGAAGCTGGCGTGGTGGCGATTTTTGTAAAAAATCTGCTGGAGCGCAAGCAATGTTTTATAACCGGAAATGGCTTACAAACGAGAGATTTTATTTACGTGGAAGACGTGGTTGAGGCCTGCATAAAGTCAATCAGATCGGGCCAGGGAATTTTTAATATCGGCACGGGTAAAGAAACGTCCATCAAGGTTTTATATCATTTGATCGCCGGCTTAATTTCCAAACGCGAGCCAAAATACGTTCCTCCTCGCCCTGGCGACGTTTACCGCAGCGTTTTAAAAATCGGTTTGGCCAAACGCGGCCTGGCCTGGCAGCCGGAAACTGAATTATTGGATGGCCTTAAAAAAACCATTAAGTATTTTAAATGAACAGAGTTTTAATTTTTTCCACCGCCTATTATCCTTTGGTGGGCGGGGCCGAGGTGGCGGTTAAAGAAATCACCCAGCGATTGCCGGATTATGACTTTGATTTGATTTGCGCCAGGCTGGATAAAAGATCGCCTTATCAGGAAAAAATAGGGCAAATCAATGTTTATCGGGTGGGCTGGGGCATGGCCAGGCTGGACAAATTTTATCTGGCTTTATTCGGCCACCTTCAGGGTTTAAAATTGCACCGGCAAAAAAGCTATTCGGCTGTTTGGTCAATCATGGCGTCGTTTGGAGGTTTTGCCGCCTCGTCTTTTAAATTAAAAACCAACTTGCCCTATTTGCTGACTTTGCAGGAAGGCGATCCGATCAAGGAGATTTTAAAAAAAGTAAAAATCGTCAGATCCAGATTCAATAAAATTTTCAGCCAAGCCGACGGTTTGCAGGCCATCAGCCGATATTTGTTAAATTGGGGCTACCACCAGGGTTTTAAGGGACAAACGGCGGAGGTTATTCCTAATGGAGTGGACGTAATAAATTTCGCCAAGGAGCAGCCAAGTTCGGAAATTGAAAAATTAAGAAGCAATTTTGGTTTTCCCGCTAACGCCGTCATTATCACTACTGCCTCAAGATTGGTAATCAAAAACGGTTTAGCTGACGTGATCTCGTCTTTGCCGAGCTTGCCGGCCAATTTCTGTTTTTATATTTGCGGCGCCGGGCCTTTAGAGGCCCACTTGCGCCAACTAGTCAAAGAGCTTAAACTGGAGCCAAGAGTCAATTTTGCCGGTTTTAAAAGCCATACTGAACTGCCCAAAATCTTCGCGGCTAGCGATATTTTTATCAGGCCTTCATTAAGCGAAGGATTGGGTAATGCTTTTTTGGAAGCCATGGCTAGCGGTCTGCCCACTATTGGCACGCTAGTCGGGGGAATCCCGGATTTTTTAAAGGATGGCGTGACGGGTTTAGTTTGCCAAGCGCAAGATCCTCAAAGCATTGCCGAGGCGATTTTACGGGCGAGCCGTTTAACTTTAGCCGAAAAAATGTCGTTGCATGATAAGGCCATGAAGCTGATTAATGAAAAGTATAACTGGGAGTATGTGGCCGGCCGAATGGACAACTTATTTAAAGAAATAATAAACAAATCTGAATGAAGATTACAATTATTGGCACGGGTTACGTTGGTTTAGTAACCGGAGTGGGTTTAGCCGAACTAGGGCATCGAGTTGGTTGCGTGGATACGGATCAGGGTAAAATCGCCCTGTTAAAGCAAGGCCGCGAGCCGTTTTATGAACCGAAGTTGGCAAATCTGCTGAAAAAAAATATTAAAGCGCGTCGGTTGACTTTTACGGTTAATTTAGCGGAAGTGGTTAATAGCGCGGATTTAATTATTATTTGCGTGGGCACGCCGTCTAAACCAAATGGTAGCGTTGATTTAAGCTACGTTAACCAAGCGGCTTTGGCGATTAAAAAATCTTGTAAAACCGGAAAAATCGTGGTAACCAAAAGCACCGTTCCGGTTGGCAACGGAAAAATACTGGAGAAGCTATTAAATAGCGGTAGAGTAAAATCATTTAAGGCAGTGGCTTGTTCTGAATTTTTACGCGAGGGCAAGGCGATTGATGATTTTTTTCATCCTGACCGGATTGTGGTTGGAGCGGTTGATCAATCAGCCGGTCTTAAGGTAATAAAGGCCTTTGCCAAAATCAAAACCCAAAAAATGCTGACTGATCGGGAAACGGCCGAATTGATTAAATACGCCTCCAACGCCTTTCTGGCCACCAAAATCTCCTTTATTAATGAAATGGCCAATTTATGCGAGCAAGTCGGCGCCAATGTTGAAGAGGTGGCCAAAGGCATGGGTTATGACGTCAGGATCAATCCCTATTTTTTAAAAGCCGGCATTGGTTACGGCGGCAGCTGTTTCCCTAAAGACGTTAGGGCTTTAAAATATATGGCCCAACAGAACGGCGCTGACTCGAAGATCATTAAGGCGGTGATTGATGTTAACGGCCTACAGCCACAGTTATTTTTTAATCGGATCAGGCGCGTTTTAGCAAATTTAAAAGGCAAAAAAATCGCGGTTTTGGGTTTGGCTTTTAAAAATGATACCGACGATATCAGGGAATCAGTCGCCTTAAAGCTGATTAAGAATTTTATCGCTGCGGGCGTCAAGGTCAGCGCTTATGACCCTCAAGCTATGGCTAATACCCGCCAAGTTTTAAAAGGCCGAATTGTTTACGCTAAGTCCGCTTATCAGGCGATTCAAGGAGCGGACGCCTTGATTATTGCCACCGAATGGCCAGAGTTCGCCAAACTAGATTTTAAGAAAGTCAAAAAATTATTAAACCAGCCGATTATTTTTGACGGCAAGAATTTGCTGGACAAGTCAACTATGTCAAAACTCGGCTTTAAATATTATTCAGTAGGACGTTCATAAAAATATGTCCGAGACAATGCCGGTCAATAATTTAGAAAATACAAACCCTGATTTATTACCGCTTGAAGATGTTATTAGTGAGGAAGAGCAAAGGAGGAGATCGGAGTTAGCTTTAGATTTGAAGGATAAACTAATAAAACTTTTAAGACCAAACGGCGTTAAGGTTGATTTTGCTTTTCAGGATAGATTAATGCATTTTGCCCAGAGGATATTAAATAAGCATTCTGATGCCCGTGAGTATCAGCTTTTTCACCTTATTATGAACAGCACACCCCAAAATGGCGATTTAACTGATTTACCGAAATTTGATTTTCCAGGAGGATATTCAATTGAAAATTTTCTCAACCGTTATATCGATAAACAAAAGAATTAACCTAAATTTTGAGTTCATGAAAGTATTTATTATCATACCTTGCTATAACGAAGCCGAGCATTTGACCAAAGTGATTGGGTCGGCCAAACAATACGGCCAAGTTGTTGTTGTTGACGATGGATCAACCGACAATTCCTTTCAAATAGCTAAAAACAGCGGCGTCATTGTTTTAAGGCATCTGGTCAACCGGGGCATGGGCGCGGCTTTGGAAACGGGGGATAGATACGCTCTAAATCAGGTCGCTGACATTGTGGTTCATTTTGACGCTGACGGTCAGCATCTGGCTCGAGAAATTCCCCAGCTGGTTCAACCGATTATCAGCGGACAAGTTGATGTTGTTTTGGGATCAAGATTTTTGACTAAAAAAGACCAAACGCCTTTTTTAAAAAAGCTTTTTATTTTAAAACCCGCCGTATTTTTTCAGAATTTTCTTTTGGGAGTCAAATTGACTGACGCTCATAACGGTTTTAGGGCTTTATCCAGGCAAGCCCTGGAAAAAATCAGCATTACCCAGGATAACATGGCCCATGCCACCGAAATCATTGAACAGATTAAACAAAGCGGTCTAACCTACAAGGAAGTTCCCGTGACCGTTATTTATCATGAATTCGGCCAGGATTTTATTTCCGGCTTGAGAATTTTGAGAGATTTGTTGTTTGGTAAGTTTAATAAAAATTGATTTTTAATAAAGTGAGCGAGGGCAAGAAAAATTTTTTAGGCCGAGGTAGGGTACCCGCCCGAGCGGAGCCCCGCTAAGCGGGGCGGAGCGAGGGAAGGGATACGAGGATAAAAAATTTTTGCTTGACCGAGCGAACTAAATTCCAATAATCAATAACTCATGACTTATTTGCCTTTACAAATAATCGTCACCATTTTCGTGGTTTTGGTGGTTTTTCGGTTGACTAAAAAGCACCAGGATAATATTTTAAAAACCTCCGAACTGGTGGGCTGGCTGTTAATTTGGACCATCGGGTTAGTGGTTTTTTGGCTGCCGCAAACCACTTCATATTTGGCAACTTTATTGGGTATTGGCCGCGGCGTGGATTTGGCCGTTTATTCAGCCGTCTTGATGATTTTTTATCTGATTTTCCGGCTGTATCTTAAACTTGATAAACAGCAAAAGGAAATTACCAAAATCATCAGGCATTTAGCTTTAAAACAGTCCGATGAAGATAAGAATAAAGATTGATGAAAAAAGTCGCCACTATCATTGTCAATTACAACGGTCAAAAATATCTACCCGATCTGCTAGGGAGTATTTTTAGTAATCCGCCGATCAAAGTTTTAGATGAGGTCATAGTGGTGGATAACGCTTCGGCAGACGGTTCGGTCGGCTGGCTTAAAGAAAACTATCCGCCAGTCAAGATTCTTGAGCAAACCAAAAATTACGGCTTTGCCAAAGGCAATAATTTAGGCATATCTTGGGCGATGGCGGCCGGCTGTGATTATGTTTTCTTGCTTAACAGCGATACGCTGGTGGCAGCCGGCTGTTTGGATAAACTAGTTGAGGCCATGCAAGCGGATGCCAAAATCGCCGTGATTCAGCCAAAAATTTTATTGTGGCCTGTAACGGATTTGGTCAACAGTTTAGGCAACGTCATTAATTATTTGGGTTTTGGCTACACTTATGGCCATAAAACATCGGCGAAGCTATACCATAGCACGTTGCACGAAATAAATTACTGTTCCGGCGCGGCTTGTTTAATCAGGGTTGAGGTCTTAAACAAGGTCGGGCTGTTTAACGAAGAGTTTTTCATGTACCATGAAGACCTGGATTTGGGCTGGCGGTTTGCCTTGATGGGTTATAAGAATACCATTGAACCTTCAGCGATTGTCTATCATAAGTACGAATTCAGCCGCAGCATTCAAAAATATTACTTTATGGAAAGAAACCGCTGGCTGGTGATTTTGCAAAATTACAGCTTGGTAACCCTGTTGCTGATTTTGCCGGCTTTGCTGATGATGGAATTAGGATTGCTACCAATGGCTTGGTTGGGCGGCTGGCATAAGGAAAAATTCAAGGTTTATCTTTACTTTTTACAAGCAAAAAATTGGCGCCGACTTTGGCAAACGCGCCGCCGGATTCAAAAACAGCGAAGAGTCAAAGACCGCTTGATTGTAAAAAAATTCAGCGGGGTAATTGAGCATCAGGAAATCCCGGCCCGAGTCGTGGATAAAATTGCCAACATTTTTTTTAACTCTTATTGGCAAATAGTTAAACAATTTATTATCTGGTAGTATGCCCGGGGAAAAAATAACCATCGCCCATCTGGTTAACACCTTTCCGCCTTATCGCGGCGGCATGGGCAACGTTTGCTATCACTTGGCCGACCAGCTCAGCCGTTTAGGGTATGAAGTCACGGTTTTTACCCCTCGCTATAGGCGGAATGAAACCGATCTGCAGAGCTATTTTAAAATCGACAAATTAACCCCGCAGTTTCAATATGGCAATTCAGCTATTGTTTTGCAGGCATTTTGGCGGCTGTTAAAGTTTGACCTTGTTCATTTCCATTATCCTTTTATGGGCGCTGGCCTGGCGACTATGCTGGCCAAGCTGGTCAGGGGTAAAAAGCTGAAGCTGATCGTTCATTATCACATGGATTTGGTCGGCCAGGGCTGGAAAAGCTGGGTTTATAAAATTTATAACGCGATTTTTTTAAAAGGCATAATCGCTCGGGCGGATAAAGTCATAGTAACTTCCGAAGATTATTTGCGCAAGTCCTTGATTTATCCGCTTTATTTAAAAAATTTGGCCAAGTTTACGGTTATCCCCAACGGCGTGGACGTTAATTATTTTCAGCCGGCGCCCAAAAATCAGAGTTTGCTGGAAAAATACCGGCTGGCCGGTAAAAAGGTCCTGCTGTTTGTGGGCGCTTTGGACAGTCAGCATTACTTTAAAGGGGTTAATTATTTAATCAAGGCCGTGGAACTGCTCAAAAGAACCGACCTTAAATTGATTATCGTGGGCGACGGTGATTTGCGTCCGATTTACGAAGACCTGGCCGAATCCTACGGTATTGCCGAGCAAATAATTTTTACCGGTTATTTGCCCGATGCTCAATTAGTTGATCATTATAACCTTTGTGATATTTTTGTTTTGCCCTCCATTGATAAAAGCGAGGCCTTTGGCGTGGTTTTGATTGAAGCCATGGCTTGCGCCAAGCCGGTCTTGGCCTCTAGCTTGCCTGGCGTGAGGGAAGTGGTGGAAGCCAAGGTCAACGGCCGGATTTTTAAGCCCAAAGACGTCAACAGTTTAATCTTGCAACTGACTTTTATGCTTAATGATCCGGCGGTGTGCCGCGAGTACGGTTTAAATGGCCGGGCTAAAGTGGAACAGCGATACAGCTGGGATAAAATCACCGCGGATTTGCTTAAAATTTATTTAAACAAGGATGAAATTTTGCCTCATCACTAATTTATACCCGCCTTACGTTAGGGGCGGCGCGGAGCGGGTGGTGGAATTGCTGGCGCAGGGTTTAAGAACCAAGGGCGAGGTCGTTATAATCACCACTCAGCCGCTTAATACGCTGGACAATGTGGTGCAGGAGGGTTTTGAAATCTGCCGGATTAATCCTTTGAATAATTATTATTTGCTGGACGATCAATCCAGATCTGTTTGGGACAAGCTCAAATGGCATTGGCGAGATTTTTTCAATGACCAGGTACAAACAGCAGTTTATCGTTTATTAAAGACCCGGCAAGTTGACGTGGTCATAACTCATAATTTAAAAGGTCTAAGTTTGGGTTTGCCTAAAGCTATCAGAAAATCCAGCTTGCCTCATATCCACACTTTGCATGACTATCAACTGCTGGATCCGCACGGTTCAATGTTTAGGGCGGGTAAGAATTCGGCGTTACAGGCGCCGGCTTATATTTTATATCGCTGGTTAACCCGATATTTTTTTAAAAGTCCTGACGTTGTTATTTCGCCATCTAAATTTGCTTTGGATTTGCATCTTAGGTACGGTTTTTTTAAAAAATCAAAAACCTTGGTTTTACCCAATCCTGCGGTCAAACCTGATCAGCCATCGGTAAAGGCGCGGTCGGTTGCCGATAAATTGCGTTTGTTGTATCTTGGCCAAATAGAACCGTCCAAGGGCGCGGTTTGGCTGGTCAGCAGTTTTATTAAATGGGCCGAACCGCGTGCCGAATTGACGATCGCGGGTGAAGGCAGTCAGTCAGCCGAGATTAACAAGATTATCAGCCAGGCCGGCCAACAAATAAAAATTTTAGGCCAAGTGGCCAGGGAAAAACTTGACGAATTGTTTAATCAGGCGGACTTGTTGGTTTTACCTTCTTTTTGGCAGGAAAATTCGCCGCTGGTGATTTATGAGGCCTACCAACATGGTTTGCCGGTTTTAGTATCCGATTCAGGCGGTTCTAAAGAACTGGTCAAAGATGGCCAAACCGGCTGGATTTTTAAATCAGGCAGTAACGTTGATTTGCTTGCCAAACTCAAAATCGCTTTGGACAAAAAAGATTCGCTTGCCTCCATGGGGCAGGCCGGTCGGACTTATGTTCAGGATTTTTCTTTGGATAATTATTTGGCTAAATTGCTTGAATTATGCCAAAGTTTGAAGAAATAAAGGAAAGTTTGAGACAAAATTGCCTCCTTAACGACGGCATATTTTTTTATTTGCCCAAAATCAGTGAGTTTCAAAAACAGGAAATCAGTTTTCATGACGCCATTCACCAGGATGAGGAAGAAGTCCATCAATTGCGGGCTTTGAGAAATACCTATTACCACGATTATTTTAAAAAGTTTATTTATCAATTGCCCGAAGGTTCGGTTATTTTGGAAGTCGGTTCGGGCAGCGGTTATGACTTATGGCCGATTTTAAAGGTCGGCTATCAAGTAATCGCTACTGATATCAGTCCGGCTTCAGTCAAGTCCATTAAGAATAAAGTTGACGGACAGTTCAGCCAGTTTGCTAATAATATGGTTTATTTGGTGGCGGACGGTCAAAACCTGCCTTTGCCGGATCAGTCGGTTGACGCTGTTTTTCTGGTCGCCGCTTTGCATCATTTTGAAAATCAGCACTCGGCTTTGACGGAATTGGCACGGGTGGTCAGGCCCGGTGGACAAATCATTCTAGCTATGGAGCCGTCCAGATTTATGATGAGTTTTACTAAGCTGTTCAGTGGCTCGCAAAGTTTAAGAATCCATCAAGGTCATTCCGAAGCCGATGAAACTCATCCGGGTTATAATAAAAGCGACTGGCAAAGATTGATAATCAATAATCAATTATCAATAACCAAGTTAAAACGAGTTTGGCTATTACAAGGTTTTTTACATTACGGTTTGGAAGCGATTTTCAGAATTTTCAAATTAAAAAAGAGGATCAAAATTCCTCTCTTCATAGAATGGCCGTTACTGATAATTGACGAAGTTCTCTTAAAAATCCCTATCGTCAATCAACTCAATTGGCATTGGATTACGGTTATTTCTCGTATTTAAAGATATAGTTTTTCCCGTCAAGGGCCTGCCAATCGTCGGCTGTTTCTTTTTGCGCTTCAATCACATCCCCGGCGTTAAGCCAGTAATCGTTAATGATGAAATAAACGTCGTTAACGCCGGTCAGCAAACGGACCGTGCCGATCACGTCAACAGGATCTGCTTTGGCATAGGCCAGATCCTCGTATAAACCATAGAGGCGGCCGCCAGTGGGCACGGGGTAAAAAAAGTAATTGTTGTAGTAGTATTTAAAGCCGAGTTCATGCAAGGCGGCCGCCGAAATTGGCTGGCTGGCCAATACCACGTAGGGCCGGCCTTTTTGAATTTTCTCAATAAAATTGACAGTTTTAAGATCGGTTATTGAGGTTGAGTAACCGTGGTCTTCAGTAATCTTATCCACCCGCGGATAGGATAGATACCAGGAAAAAGTCATGGCCATTGATAATAATACAAAAGACAGGATGATGATCGGACGGCTTTGTTCGTTCAGCTTCTTAAAAATCAAGTACAGAACAATCAGAATAAAAGGGGAAAGCAAATACAAACTGATTTCCAAAATCCGCGTCGGGTAATTGATTTGTTCGTAACTGACCAGCGAGAAAAAGGAAATCATAGCTTTTACGAGCAGATAGTTGCCTCCGACCATGATAAAGCCCAAAAAATAAGCGAAATATTTTTTAAACTGCTGGTGGCGCCAGACAAAAATCAGCCCGAGACCCGACAAGATAAAAAGGAACAAAACAATGTTTTTGCCGTAGGTGTAAATTAAATCGGCCAAAGAAATAAAGGGCCTAAAGTAAAAATCAAGCGGCTGGTTAAAAAGAATTTCGTTTAATTTTGCCAGCCAATTGGTTTGCCAGCCCACTTTAAGTTCGGATAAAGTCAGCGAGTTAATGATAAAAGCCATCGGCAAAGCCAGGATTCCCAAAATCGCGATTTCCCATAAAATGGATTGGTGCAGAATTTTAGGCAAATTGAATTTTTGTTGACGATGCTGGTAAAAAGCCAAAATTATAAAAAAGAAAAATAAAGGGATACCCGCCAAAGGGTGGATGCTTAGGGTCATGGCCACCAACAGGGCCAAGGGCCACAAAGAAACTTTGGGATGGTTAATGTAATAAAGAGAAAGTAAAATTGTCAGCAGGTAAAAAATGTTGGCGGTAGCTTGCGGCGTGGTTACAATCAGGCCGGCAAAAGGGAAAAGTAAAAATCCGAGCGCCGTTAAAGCCACGTTTTGCGGGCTGGTTTTAAAGTTATCCTTAAAAGCGTAATAAATGGTGGTTGGCAGATAAATCGCTCCCAGTAGGGGAATGAGCAGTTTATCCAGCCAGTCCGCGGAAACCAACAACAGGCGGTGTAAAAAAATGATCAAACTGTATTGGCCGATGTAATAAAAGGGCTTAGGGAGCAGGGTGCCGTTTTGCAGAATCAAATCGATATTAAGCCGGTGGATAAACGGATCATAATCAAAGCCCAGGCGGTAAACTATCAAAGCCACCGAAAAACTAACCAAAGCATGCAGGCAAATCCAGAACAGGGTATTGGCTGTTTTAGCCAGCTTAACCAGGCAAAATAGAAGCCAGGTGGCAAAAAAGTATAACCAGAAAATTTTAGGGTCAATCACTTCCCATGGCGAACGAATGGCTAGATCGGTTTGGGATTTTTGGAGCAGGTAAAAAATCAGGGCGACAAACAAGAGGTAAGTCAGTGCCAAAAAGATGACCTTGGGTCTTGGTAAGTCAATTTTGAAGTCAAAATTAATGATCAGGGGATGTTTTTTAACTCCCCAAAAGCTGAACAGCAAAACAATCGCTAATGAGGCCAGATAGGCCGAATAATCAAGGTTAAACAGGTAAAAGCAGGCCGTGCCGGTCAAAGAGGCAATGACCAGGGAGAATAAAAAGCCATAAAGTAATTTGCAAACCCAGGAATTTTTTAAAAACAGCCAGTTGCCGATGGCTAAGGCAACCAATAATAAAAACAAGGCGCCGCTGATTGTGTTTAACCACGGCAAAGACCAGCTGGCCGTATTGATGGCGCCTAACAGCAGCAAGGTCAACAGAATTTTCCAATGGTTGAAAGTTAAAAACATCCCTTGTATTTTAACATAAAAATCGCTTTTTGTGCAGATTGACCCCTTACCACTTTTTAAATTTAAAAAGTGGTAAGGGGTTGAGAAAATCATAAGAAATTGGTATAATCGTTATAGTTATGCATGATCGGCTAAACAAAATCAAACTGGATTGGGGCTTAATAATCGTTTTTTTGTTAGGCCTATTTTTTTTAGGCGGCTATTCTTATTTAGCCCGCCAATTGCCGGCTGACTGGTCTAGTGAACCAAAGCTGATTTTAAACTCGCCTGACGAAACCGCCAATTTGTTTTATGCCAGGCAGTTTGCGGAAACAAGCAGTTTGTCATTTATAGATTCAGCTAATTCCATTGCCGGAGAACTAGTTGCTCCTCGAAGCATGAGGGTGATCAACGGCCACACTGTGCCGGCTGGCTTTATCGGCTTGCCCATCATTTACGGTTCTTTAGCCAAGATTTTTGGCCTTAACGTGATACCTTTTTTTACTCCAGTTTTGGCAATTTTAGGCGTCATTTTCTTTTATTTGCTGGTCAAAAAATTATTCGGCCGAGAGGCGGCTTGGTGGTCAGCAATTTTTGCTTATGTTTTGCCGGCATACTGGTATTACAGCGCCAAAGGCCTGATGCCCAACGTGGCTTGGCTGGTTTTTTTCATCATGGCTTTGTTTTTTTTCCTTAAAGCGCTGGATAAAAATACCTTAAGCCATTATCTGTTGTTTGGATTTTTTCTAGGCTTGAGCATAATGGTCAGAACCTCGGAAATCGTCTGGCTTGGTCCGTTGTTTTTGGTTTTAATTTTGTTCAGGGCCAGGCCGGTCGACTGGCGTTATTTATTCTGTTCTTTGGTCATGGCTGTTTTGGTTTTTACGCCGGTGTTGTATTTTAACAAGCAAATTTACAATTCGCCTTTGTCCGTGGGCTATTCGTTTGACGCCTGGTGGGACGGGCAAATTTCTTTGGAGCAGGGCTGGTCCTTATTAAAACAGGTGTTTTTGCCTTTTGGCGCCAATCTTAAAACGGCTCTGGCTAATTTTTACCATTACTCTTTTATCTTATTTCCGTTATGGTCAATTTTAACATCGGTCAGTTTCCTGGCTTCGATGATTCTATTCGTTATTCAAAAAAAATGGCGTTTGCTGTCATATTCTGGTTTATTTCTGGTGTTTAGCGGTTATTTAATTATTTATTATGGTAGCTGGATGTTTAACGATAATCCTGATCCTGGGGCAGTTACCATCGGCACTTCTTATGCCCGATACTGGCTGCCAATTTATCTCTTTAGCTTGCCTTATATGGGTTGGCTTATTTCCGCTATGCTTAAAAGGTACACTATTGCCAAGCCCGCTTTCGGCATTTTTTTGTTTACTTGTTTATTTCTCGTTTCTTTTCCGGCCGTGGCGCTTGAACCTAGAGAGGGCATTTATCAAGTAAATGATAATTTGAGGGGATATCAGAAACTGGCCCAAGCGGTTTTTAATAAAACAGAAACCAACTCCATAATCATTGCCGGACGCTTGGACAAAGTATTTTTTCCGGTTCGCCGGGTGATTTTTAAGTTAAACAATGAGCAGGATTATGTTAGAATAAAGGAATTGATCAGCGGCGGCTACCCGGTTTATTATTTTGATTTTTCTTTGTTGCCGGAAGATTTGGCATTTTTAAATGAGCATACCTATGCTGTTCACGATTTAAAGTTATCAGATGAATTGCTCAAATTCGGCAAGCAGAGTTTATATAAGATTGAAATAAAGTGAGCGATGGCTCAAATGTCATTCTGGAGGGAAGGAGCGAAGCGACTGAACCGATAGAATCTCAATTGATGAGATCCTATCGCTTCACCCGCCGAAACGGCGGGTTCGCTCCAGGATGACAATTAGTGCCGAGCGAACTAAGATGAAGAAATTTTTCAACAATCTGTATAAAATCAGCCGGGTGGTAATTATCATCCTGCCTTTTATTATTCTGGGCTGGTTGATTAAAAAGGACTTGGTTTTAAGCGGCCATTTGGAATTTGTTTACGACTTTAGCCAGGATTCGCCCGCCATTACCAATTTGTTTCCGGCCAACCGCTTGTCTGCGGTCAATTTTGTCAAAGACAGCAATCAATACTGGCAGCAGATTAATCAGGAGCCGGTTTATTTTGAAGCCCGTTTGCCTCAAAAATTCGATACGGCCACGGTAGAAGTGGTTTATCAAAACCAAAATCAGCCCCTAATTCAATTGGGTTTAAGAACTTTGGGCGAAGGCGATTGGAATTATGATTTTAAGGCGTTGGAAAACCAATTGTTGGATGAACTTGATTGGTTCAAGATCAGCGATGAGCAGGGTACAATCTGGCAAAAGCAGAAAAAATATTTGAACAGGGAACAGTTTATGGTAGCCGTGCCCGGCTTGAAAAATCTGGCCGCTTACGATTATCAGCTGGACCGGAAATTCTTTTTGCCCAATTACCGCCCTTCAACCGAGGAACGAGTTTTAACCAAGGCCTTGCGCGGTTCGCACAGTTTTTATACTTATCTTAAAAATGAAACTTTGGATTTTACTTTTATCGTGCAGGATATCAACCGGACTTTAGGGCCTGATATGTTTAGCGTGGAAGTCTATAACGAAGATAATAAAAAGGTTTACGATGCCCGGCTTAAGGATGACGGCACCGTCAATAATTTTGACGGCGCCACCGTCAAGCGGGATTTGGCAGTCAAAGTCGCTGGTTTGCCCGAAGGCGTTTACCGGCTGGAACTTAAAGCGGAAGATGATATTTTCATCAGAGAAATCAGGACCAAACAGCAATATCTGACTTTTATCAACCGTTTGTATTTGTCGGACAATCCCGAATATCAAGACGGCTTTTTGGATCTTAATTATCAGCCCACGGCCGTTTACAGCAATATTCCCCGTTTGGGTTTTTACACTTCCCATCCCCAGGGATTGCAAACAATTGGCGTTAATAATAAGCAAAGCGTGGAATTAAAGTCCACGCATCAGAATTATTTTATTACCGCCCAAAGTTTGCCCGCCTATATTTATTCGCCCAAAAACGATCTTAAAATTTTCGGCCGCGGCTTGATGGCGTTTTCTCAAGGAATGTTTTTTAATCCGGAAATTTACAGTTTAAGGGATTTAACCTTAACGCCGGATATTGAAAACATTATCAGCGCCTACCAAACTCCTCAAGCAGTGGGCAATAACTGGAAAAAAGGCAGGGTGGTTTTTGATTTGCAAAACGCCCAGATAATCAATCGCAAATTGCGTTTTGGTATTAGCGCGCCGGAAATGAACAGCGCCAGCGATGTTATTCCTTTAAAAAGCATTAAGGTTATTTTTGACAAACAGCCGATGAACAAAGGCGAGTTGATTCAGAAAATCATTAAATACATTAAGGACAGGATTTAGTTGCAATCTCGAAATTTGAGATTGCTTCGCTCCCCCGAAGAAGCGCTTGCGCGCTTTACGGGGTCGCCCATTCGGCCTCGAGCTCATGGCCGAGAGGTCGCAATGACAAATAATTATGAATAGACAAATTAACAGTTTCATCAAATATTTAGGTGAGTACATCGCTAAAATCAGTCCGACGATTTTTATCGTGGCGTCAGTGACTTTTATCGTCTATTTGGCTTTGGAAAATTTTAAAGTCGGCTTAATCAGCAATTATTTTGATTTGAATTTGTTATTGCTAGTTGCTTTGGTTAGCAGCATCACAACTTTATTTTATAGTGAAAATAACGCTAACTTTAGCAAAAAAAGCAAGCCCTATCTCTTTGGCTTGTTCTTTGCTATAATTTTAGGACTGTTTTTGGCTAAATACCTGGCGGATTACGGCAAAATTGGCTTGTTTTTGGCCGTTTGCGGGGCGATCAGCGTTTATCTCATAATTGATCTGATGTATGATTCACGGCGTCAAAATTAAAGAATTAAAGCCCATCAGCGACGAGCGCGGCCTGTTAATGGAGTTTTTACGCGATGATGACGAAGTTTTTCAAAAATTCGGCCAGGTTTATCTGACTTTGGTTAAAAGAGGGATGGTTAAGGCCTGGCATTTTCATGAACTGCAAGACGATCATTTTATTTGCGTGGAAGGCAAGGCCTTGGTGGCTTTGTATGATATGAGAAAGGATTCGCCGACTTACGGTGAGTCGCAGGATTTTGTTTTGTCCTCTCCGGAAATTGAAGGCGATCCCGCTTCAAACTCAAATCGAGGCGAGCATCTGTTGGTTAAAATCCCTAAGGGCATAGCTCACGGTTTTACCGCCGTTGATTGCGCTCAAGCCAAAATCGTCAATGTGCCCACTATGCATTACAATTACAATAAACCCGATGAAATCCGTTTCCCTTGGAACGATCCGGCCATAAAATACCAGTGGCCCAAAGAAGTCAAAAGTGGCGGATAATTTTAATATGGATTGTATATTCTGCAAAATAATTGAAGGCGAACTGCCGTGCTATAAAGTTTATGAAGATAAACGAGTGTTGGCGTTTTTGGATATTAATCCCGTTAATAAAGGCCATGTGTTGATTGTGCCCAAAGAGCATCATCGGAACCTAATTGATTTGCCTAAAGATTTGCTCAAGGATTTAGTGGCTTTGGCGCAGGATTTGGCTCAGCCAATCATGGACGGCGTGGGCGCTTCTGGTTTTAATATTACGTCTAATAACGGCAAAGCGTCCGGACAACTGGTGGATCATTTTCATTGGCACATTATTCCCCGTTTTGCGGGCGACAATCTGCACCATTGGCCCGGCAAAACATTCAGCGATGAGGAAATGAAACGGTTCGCTTTGAGCATTAAAAAGTCAATATGAGTATTTTAGTTTCAGGTTCGGTAGTGTATGACCGCATCATGAATTTTCCCGGCTCTTTTTCCGATCATATTTTGCCCGATAAAATTCATAATTTGAACGTCAGCTTTTTGGTTAAGGAATTTAGAGAGACCTTTGGCGGAGTGGCGGCCAATATCGCCTATAATCTTGCTTTGCTTAATGAACGGCCGCAAATTTACAGTGGCGCGGGTAAAGATTTTGCGCCTTATGCCGAGCGGCTGAAAAAATATAAAATCGATCTAAGCGGAGTTAAAATTTATCCCGAGCAATATACCTCCAGCGCTTATATTATTACCGATAAAAACGACAATCAGATAACCGGTTTTTTTCCGGGCGCGATGAATTTTTTCGGCGCCCGTCCTAAATTACAACCAGGGGATGTGGCCATTATTGCTCCGGGCAATAAAGATGAGATGATTTTTTTGGCTGACTACTATTTTAAAAACCAGACCTTTTTTATTTTTGATCCGGGCCAGCAGATTATTCAGTTTAACAAGCAGGAGTTGACCAAGGCCGTTACTGCCTGTAATATTTACGTGGTCAATGATTACGAGCTGGCTTTAACTCAAAAAATTACCAGCTTAAATAAACAGCAATTGTTAAAAAAATCAGTCATTCTGATTACCACGCTGGGCGCCAAGGGTTCGGTTATAGAAATTTATCACAATAATCAGTTTAAGGCGTTTAGCATTAAGTCAGTCAAACCGTCTAAGATAGTTGATCCGACGGGCGCCGGCGACGCCTACCGAGCCGGTATTATCAAAGGCCTGTTGTTGACTAAGGCGATCGGCCACACAAATCTATTTGACTGGGAATGGCTTAAAATCGGCCAGTTGGCCAGTTTAACGGCTAAGTACGCCGTTGAACAATACGGCACGCAAAATCATTTTTATTCATACAAGAAGTTTAAGGAAGATTATTTTAGGGAGTTCAAGGGTAGCTTGTAGCTAACAAGCTAGTAGATTAAATCTTATATCTATTAACTAATAACTAATCACCATCTATGAAATACGATGTCAAGAATGTTAAACTAGCTCCAGCCGGTAAAAAAAGAATTTTATGGGCCGAAAAGCAAATGGATGTGTTGCGGATTATTGCCGCCAGATTTGCCAAACAAAAGCCCTTAAAAGGCGTTAAGCTGGCCGCTTGTTTGCACGTCACGGCCGAAACCGCCAATTTAATGAGAACTTTAACAGCCGGGGGCGCCAATGTTGTTTTATGCGCTTCCAATCCTTTATCCACGCAGGATGAAGTGGCCGCTTCTTTGGTCAAGGATTATGGCATCTCGGTTTTTGCCAGAAATAACATTAATCGCGTCGGTTATTACCGACATTTAAACGCGGCTTTGGATACCAAGCCCAATGTGACCATGGACGATGGAGCTGATTTGGTTTCTTTGCTTCACACCAAAAGAAAAGATTTGGTTAAACATATTTATGGCGGAACCGAAGAAACCACTACCGGTGTAATCCGCTTAAAGGCCTTGGCTGAACAAAAAAGATTGCTTTATCCCATTGTGGCCGTAAATGACGCTCAAACCAAGCATTTTTTTGACAACCGTTACGGCACTGGCCAATCCACTTTGGACGGTATTATCAGGGCGACCAACATTTTGCTGGCCGGTAAAACAATGGTGGTGGCCGGCTATGGCTGGTGCGGCCGCGGTTTTGCCTTAAAAGCCCGGGCCATGGGTTCCAAAGTGATTGTGACTGAAGTTGATAGCGTTAAGGCCTTAGAAGCGGTCATGGACGGTTTTGAGGTTAAAACTATGTTGCAGGCTGCGGCTACCGGTGATATTTTTTGTACTTTAACCGGTGATATCCACGTGATTAGAAAAGAGCATTTTGCCAAAATGAAAAACGGGGCCGTTGTTTGCAACTCCGGCCACTTTGACGTGGAATTGGATTTGGTTGGCCTGAAAAAAATCAGCAAGAAAATCGAAAACGTCAGGCCGTTTGTGCAGGCCTACCATTTAAAAAACGGCCGCGTTGTCAACGTTTTGGCGGAAGGCCGCTTGATTAACCTGGCTTCAGCGGAAGGCCATCCCGCTTCGGTCATGGATATGAGTTTTGCCAACCAGTCGTTGGCCGCCGAATTCGTGGTTAAGAACTATAAGTATTTGGAAAAAAGAGTTTACGACGTGACCCAAAAGACCGACGATTACATTGCTGGGGCCAAACTTAAAGCCATGGGCGTAAGCATTGATAAATTAACAGCTGAACAGCAAAAGTATTTGACCAGCTGGGAAATGGGTACCTAAGACTACCCCAAAACCCGCTCGGCTTCGCCTCGCCTGCTTTTGGGGACCCCGGCAGACTTCGCGTCCCGACATTGCCTTCAGCAAGTCGGGACTTGACCAAAGGGGCATAGCCCCTTTGGAAACCCCGTATAGCTTTGATTTTTAAAAAAATTTTACTTGGCCAAACGACCTGAATCAACCTATGAATCTATTAGTCACCGGCGGAGCCGGGTTTGCCGGCTCCAACTTTATCAGGCATATTTTGCGGAAGTATCCCAACTACCGGATTTTGAATTTGGATAAATTAACTTATGCCGGCAATTTGGATAATTTAAAAGACATTGAAGGCAACGCCAACTATAAATTCATTAAAGGCGACATTGTTGACCAGCGCGCGGTGTTTAAAATCTGCCGCAATCAAAAAATCGACGCCATCATCAACTACGCCGCCGAAACTCACGTGGACCGGTCCATTTTGGATCCAGAGGCCTTTGTTAAAACCGACGTGATCGGTACTTTTAACATTTTGGAAGCGGTTAAGGAATTTAGGATAAAAAAATTCATTCAAATTTCTACCGATGAGGTCTACGGCAGTTTAACCAAGGGTCAGTTTACGGAGGCCTCGCCGTTACTGCCTAATTCGCCTTATAGCGCATCCAAGGCCGGAGGCGATTTATTATGCCGCGCTTATCATAAAACCTACAATTTACCCATCATTGTTACCCACAGTTGTAATTTTTACGGGCCTTATCAGTACCCCGAAAAATTGATTTCTTTGTTTATCACCAATTTGCTGGAAGGCAAAAAAGCGCCTTTATACGGCAAAGGAGAAAATACCAGGGAATGGATTTACGTTTTGGATCATTGCCTGGCCATTGACTTTTTACTTCATAAAGGGGTGTTGGGTGAAATTTATAACATCGGCACCGGCGTAAAAAAGAAAAATATCCAGATCACGGAGATTATTTTAAAGGAACTAGGGCTTGGAAAAAATATGATTGATTATGTTAAAGATCGTCCGGGCCATGATTGGCGCTACGATGTTAATTGGAATAAATTAAAAAAATTGGGTTGGGAGCCGGAATTTGATTTTGAAGACGCCGTCAGAGACACCATCCGCTGGTATCAAAAAAACGAATGGTGGTGGAAAAAACTCAAGTCGGGAGAGTATTTGAAATATTATAAAAAGCAGTACGGACTTTAATTAAAGTGAGCGAGGGCAAGAATGTCATTGCGAGGAGGCCAGTTGAGCTGGCCGACGAAACAATCCCGATGAACTTGGAAGAGCATTGAGATCGCCCGCCCCGACTTATCAGTCGGGGCTCGCGATGACAGGATTGCCCTTGCTCACTATAGCTTTATGAAAATCCTTTTATTAGGCGCTAACGGAATGCTTGGCCACGCTTTGGCTGGCGCTTTTGCGGAAGATGAACTGGTTCCCGGCGATTTGCCTGATTATGACTTGACCGCTTATGATGAGCTTAACCAAAAAATCTCCCAGATAAAGCCGGAGGTGATTATTAACGCCGCCGCCCTGACTGATGTTGACGGCTGCGAAGCTAAGCAAGAAATTTGCCATTTGGTCAACGGCGAGGCCGTTGGCAATTTAGCCACTATTTGCAAAGAGCTGGGTTCTATTTTGATCCATTATTCCACTGGTTATGTTTTTGACGGCAATAATGCAAATGGTTACGCCGAAGATCAGCCGACCCAGCCGGTTAACGCTTACGGCCGCAGTAAAGAACTGGGCGAAAAATTATTCCAGCAATCAGGCGTTAAGGGCTATTTAATCAGAACGTCCTGGCTGTACGGCCCTTATGGCAAGAATTTTGTTGATACGATGATTGATTTATCAACCAAGCAAGCAGAAATTAAAGTGGTTAATGATCAAATCGGCAATCCTACTTACGTATCAGATTTGGCCCAGGCCACTAAAAAAACTCTGATTGACAAACCGGCCTTTGGCATTTATCATCAAACCAACGATGGTAATTGCAGTTGGTATGAATTTGCGCAAAAAATTAAGGAAATTAAGGGTTTTGGAGCAAAAATGGTTCCGGTTGCTTCGGCCGAATTTCCCAGGCCGGCCAAGCGTCCACAGTATTCCATTTTAATCAATACCAAGTTACCCGCATTAAGAAGCTGGCAGGAAGCACTGACCGATTATTTAAAGAAATAATTATGAGAGGAATTATTTTATCAGGCGGCTCGGCCACGCGCTTGCGTCCCTGCACTACCGTTACCAGCAAGCAACTGCTGCCCGTTTACAACCGGCCGATGATTTATTATCCCTTAAATACTTTGATTAAAGCCGGTATTAAGGAAATTTTGATTATCGTGGCGCCGGAACGGGCCGGCGATTATTTGAATCTGCTGGGTTCGGGCAAGCAGTTCGGCGTTAAGCTGACTTATGAAATTCAAGACCATCCGGCCGGACTGCCCCAGGCCTTTATTATCGGGGAAAATTTTATTGACGACCAAAACGTGGCCCTGATTTTGGGCGACAATATTTTTGAAGACGATTTTACGACTGATATCAAAAGTTTCACCAAAGGCGCCAAAATCTTTGCTAAGCAGGTGCCGGATCCCGAAAGAAGCGGCGTGGTTCAATTTGACGATCAAATGAAGCCGGTAAAAATCGTGGAAAAACCCAAAGAAAAAATCAGCGATTACGCCATCACCGGGTTATGTCTGTATGATCATCGGGTGATAGCAGCGGCCAAAGGTTTAAAGCCGAGCGCCAGGGGAGAGTTAGAGATCGTGGATTTGCACAATTGGTATCTGGCTAAAGGCGAACTGGAGGTCGGTTTTGTCAAAGGCGAATGGATTGACGCCGGCACTTTTGACAGTTTATTAAAGGCGCAAATTCTGGCTAAGGAACGTTTACAAGATAAATTGATTATTTAAATTTAGGGCTGGATTTCCAATTTATAAAATCCCGGTTCGCCATTAACAGAGGTAACGGCAAACAGCCAGTCGCCTTTTTTATTTGGCGAAATAAAAGCGCTTTGTTCTGGGGCAACAGCCATTATATCATAAACGTTTCTAACGTCGCGGCTGTCCAGCTCATAAAGTTTTAACTGGTTGCCGACCACGGCGTAAACGTAAACGGCGTTAGGATGCCACCAAGCCCGGCTGATTTGCTGGCTGGTTCTTTCCAAAAATACTTCTTGATTGAACTGGGGATAGTAAACCCAAAGTTCGGAGTTGTCCCAATAAACCATGGAGCGATCCAGCCAGCTGTAGCCGGCCACGTTTTTTAAAATTGTTTTGACCGGCTGATTTTTATCTTCTGGACTGATCAGATAGAGCTGTTTTTCCCGCTGGTCATGCAAAACCACGTCGCCGGCCTGATTTTGGCTGAAACGGTAATCGGCTTGTTCCGGCAAGCTGAAAATTATCCTGTTGGCTTCGGGCAGATAGGATTTGAGAAAAAATCCGGCCGAGTTTTTAACCAGGGCCAAAACCCCGTTTTTGTATGGCAAAAAGCCAAAATTCTTTTCAGAATTAACAGCTGTCGCGGCGTTTTCCAGTAAATTAAAAGACAGCAGTTGGTTGCCTTTAAGACCAAAAAGCAAGTTGTCGTTTTGGCTGTGCCACTGGACGTCTTTAAGCGGGCCCTTGGCCAAGCTTTGCAGATCGTTGGTAAAACCAGCTTGGTCTTTATTGATTGTTAAGTAACGCTCGCCTTGCTTAAAAAGTATTTTTTGGCCGCTCAACGACCAGCTAACCAGTTCAAGCCGCTGATTTTCCGATAAATAAAGCTGAGTGAACTTATCGTTATTTAAACTGTACAGCCATAATATCCGCTGATTGCCGTACTGCTCAATCAGGGCAAAATTTTCCCTGGCCGAGTCGGGCAAAAGTTCCAAAAAATCGGCTTTCATTAATGAAGTAATTTTCGGCTGTTCATAAATTAACGAGACGTCTTCAATAAAAGTGGCTGTTTGCGATTGGATAGCCAGATTTTTGACCCAAGGAGCAAAACCGTCTTTGGCAATTTTGACTTCATACATTTTAGGCAATAAACGGGTGATTTGGCTGGGTGTGTTTTTTTTCTGTTTAACGCCGTCTAAATAAACATCGGCTCCCTTAGGAAAAGATTTAATAAAGAAAACTCCGGTTTTTTCCAAACGGTTTTTTTGCCAATTGTATTTATAGCCCAGGCCGTATAAAATCAGCAGGGGAGCCAGCACCAGAAAAATCAGGGCAAAGCCCAGGGTCAACCAGCGGCGAATTCTTAAGTGCATAGGGGTTGTTTTTTTAGCAAAAAAGTATTAGAATAATTGAGTGTTAAAACCGATTACCAACATCATACAATGTCTTATTATATAATTCAAGGCAAAAGCAAGCTTAGCGGCTCGGTTAAGGTAAATTCCACCAAAAATTCAACTTTGGCTCTGTTATGCGCCTCCTTGCTGAATCAGGGGCAGACAGAGTTTTTTAATTTCCCGGAGTTGGAAGAAAATAAGCGAATCATTGAAGTTTTAGAGAGTATCGGCGTAAAATTCAGCCGACCGGGCCCAAGGCGACTTAGCGTTAAAGCGCCCAAACAATTGCGCTTGAATAAAATTAATTATCAGGCCGCAGTCAAAACCAGAGCAATTTTAATGCTGTTTGGCCCGCTGATCCATCGCCGTAAAAACTTTAAACTGCCCAAATCGGGCGGTTGTAAATTGGGTTTAAGGACGATTACGCCCTACATTTACGCTTTGGAAAATTTTGGGGTCAACATTAAATCCCAACCTGATTGCTATCAGGTAACCAGAAATCCCAAAATCCATAATCAGGAAATCATCATGTACGAATCGGGGGATACGGCCACCGAAGCCGTGTTAATGGCCGCCGCCTTGACGCCCGCCAAAACCGTCATCAAGTACGCTTCAGCCAATTACCAGATTCAAGAATTATGTTTTTATTTGCAGGAATTGGGAGTTAAAATCGAGGGCCTGGGCACGACCACTTTAACGGTTCACGGTCTACAAGCCATTAATAAAAAAGTCAAATATCATTTAGCTGAAGACCCGATTGAAGCCATGCTCTTTATTTCTTTGGCCGCCGTGACCAATTCCGCCATCGTTATTAAGGGCTGTCCGATTGATTTTTTGGAGCTGGAGCTGTTAAAGCTGGCCAAAATGGGCTTTAAATATAAAATTTTAAGAAGATATTTGTCCGCCAATCGCCGGACCAAGCTAGTCGATATCAAAACTTTGCCTTCTCGTCTGATTGCTTTAAAGGAAAAGATTTATGCCCGGCCTTACCCTGGTTTAAATATTGATAACCTCCCGTTTTTTGTACCTATTGCCATTAGGGCTAAAGGCCGGACTTTGATTCATGACTGGGTTTATGAAAATCGGGCGATTTATTATAATGAATTCAATCGTTTGGGCGCCAAGGTCACCTTGGCCGATCCGCACCGCGTCTACATTGACGGACCCACCACGCTGGTGGCCAACGAGATTGTTTGCCCGCCCTCGCTTAGGCCGTCAGTCATCATTTTGATAGCCATGCTGGCCGCCCGGGGAACTTCCATTTTAAGAAATACCTATAATATCGACCGCGGTTACGAAAATTTACACGAACGCTTAAAGCAACTTGGCGCCAAGATTGAACGGGTGGCCGAAGATTAATTAATTTAAGAGATGATGGAAATTAGCAATCAACCAATTGAGCCGGCTGTCTACCAGCCCAAAACTCGCGGTAAAACCGTTGGGCTGATCGCGGTGGCTATTTTTATGGTCATTGCCTTTTTTATCGGGACAATGTTCGGCCTGAACCGTCAACTCAATAAAAATACGGCCGGTACGGGTGACCAAGCAGTCGGGGGCAAAGTTTTGAATACCGACAGTTTGCCCGATTATTTAGGCAAAGACGTTAATTTTAAAAATTTTTGGAAGGTTTGGGACATTCTTAAAGCCAAACACATTGACCGTGACAAAATCACCGACACTCAGCTGTACTACGGCGCTTTAAAAGGCGTGGTCGAGGCCTTAAATGATCCTTATTCGGCTTATTTTAACCCTGCCACCTCTAAGGAGTTCAGCGATGAATTACAAGGCAAATTTGAAGGCATTGGCGCGGAAATCGGCATTAGAGACGAGCGTTTAACCGTGATTGCGCCGTTGCCGGATTCGCCGGCTGAAAAAGCAGGTATCAAGGCCTTGGATAAAATCTTGGCGATTGACGACAAAGATACCACCGGCATTGCTTTGGACCAAGCAGTCAAAAACATCAGGGGCGATAAAGGCACGACCGTGACTTTAAGTATTGTTCGTCAGGGCTCCGCGGAAGTTAAAAAAATAACCATTACCCGCGATACCATAAAAATTAAAAGCGTTACCTATCAAAATAAAGACGGTTACGCTTACATCAAAATCAGCAATTTTAACGCCGATACCAACTCCTTGTTTTTGGAGGCGGTTACCGAATTGGTCAAAAGCTCGCCTAAAGGAGTAATTTTGGATTTAAGAAACGATCCGGGCGGTTATTTGGATACGGCCGTGGCCATTGCCGGTTATTGGGTAACTAGAGGCGAGGTCGTGGTTAAGGAAGAATTTAACGAGGCCGAACTTAACCAGGATTACCGTTCGTCGGGCTCGGCCCAGCTTAAGGATTATCCCACGGCCGTGTTGGTTAATGGCGGTTCGGCCTCGGCCTCGGAAATCGTGGCCGGCGCTTTGCAGGACTTGGGTCTGGCCACTATTATCGGCGCCATCACCTTTGGCAAGGGCTCGGTGCAGGAACTGGAAAAGTTAAGCGACGGCTCCTCGGTTAAAATCACCATTGCCCGCTGGCTGACCCCGCACGGCCGGACCATTGAGAAAAACGGCATTACCCCGGATATTATCGTGGAAATGAATGATGAGGATTATGAAGCCAATCGGGATCCGCAACTGGATAAAGCCATTGCCACCTTGAAGTCAAAGCAGTAAAATTAAGGTTATTAATATGCTGGTTTTGTTATTAAAAAACGTTCCGGGACTGGGGAACCAAGGCGAAGTTAAAAACGTGGCTGACGGCTATGCCCGCAATTATTTATTACTGCAAAAATTGGCGGCCAGCGTTTCCGCGGCTAAGGCCGGGCAAATCAAAATTTCCCAAAAATCCCAGGCCAGCCAGGCCGCCTCTTTAATCGATTCAGCCAAGTCGTCTTTGCGTTTACTGGCCGGCAAAACCGTCAAAGTTTCCGGACCGGCCTCAGCCAAAGGAACTCTGTATCAGGGCATTTCGGCCGAGCAAATCGCAGCGGCCGTGCAAAAACAGCTTAAGCAAACCATTCAGCCGGAACAGGTGTTTTTAGAGGAACCTCTCAAAGAAGTGGGTCAACACGCGGTCAGTTTGAAGTTTCATCAGGAAAAAGTCCAATTAAACATTGAAATTTTAAAATCATGAACAAAAAAATCAGGACCAATTTTATTTTCGTGACCGGCGGCGTCTGTTCCGGCTTGGGCAAAGGCACTTCCTCGGCCGCCATCGGGGCAATTTTAAAGGCAGCCGGCTACCAGGTCTTTACCTTAAAATTGGATCCTTATTTAAACGTTGATCCCGGCACCATCAGCCCTTATCAGCATGGCGAAGTTTTTGTGACTGATGACGGCACCGAAACCGATTTGGATTTGGGGCATTACGAAAGATTTATTGACGAAAATTTGAGCAAGCTTTCCAATATCACCACCGGTCAGGTTTACCAGTCGGTCTTGCAAAAAGAGCGCCAGGGCGATTATTTGGGCAAAACCCTGCAAATCATTCCCCACATCACCGATACCATTAAGGAATACATTTATCATACCGCGGCGGTTACCCAAGCCGATTTTTTAATGATTGAAATTGGGGGCACGGTCGGCGACATTGAAGGCGAGCCCTATTTGGAATCGGCCAGGCAGATTCACCATGAACTGGGGCACGGTCGGGTCATGTTCGTGCACGTGACGCTGGTGCCTTATATTTCCGCTTCCAATGAGCTTAAAACCAAGCCCACCCAAAGTTCGGTCAGGGAGCTTCAGCATTTGGGCATTAACCCGGATATAATTATCGCCCGGACCGATTATCCTTTAGGCGGTTCCGAGATTGATAAAATCGCCTTGTTTTGCAATTTAAAAAAAGAAGCGGTGATTAGCGCGCTCACGGTCAAAATCATTTACGAAATCCCGCTTAATTTTGAAAAGCACAAAATTTCCCGCTTGGTGTTTGAGCATTTTAATCTGCCGATCAAAAAAGTCGATTTAAAGCAGTGGCAAAATCTGTTGAAGAAGATTAAAACCTCTAAGACAAGCGTTAAAATCGGGCTGGTGGGCAAATACGTGGCCAACAACGACGCTTATTTAAGCGTGACCGAGGCCTTAAAAGCGGCCTGTTACGATAATAACGTCAAACTTGATTTAACCTGGATCAATGCCGATAAACTTGAACAGGGCGATAAAAAAGAAGTCGGTTTAATGAAAGCCATGGACGGTCTGCTTATTCCCGGCGGCTTTGGCAAACGGGGGACTGAAGGCAAGATTTTGGCCGCCAAATACGCCCGCGAAAGCCAAACGCCTTATTTTGGCCTGTGCTTGGGCGCGCAGCTGATGACCATTGAATTTGCCCGAAATGTGGTCGGTCTGCCCGATGCCACCTCGGAAGAATTTAACCCCAAGGCCGAAAATTTGGTGGTGCATTTTTTGCCGGGCCAATCCGAAAAACGGGCCAAAGGCGGAACCTTGCGCCTGGGCTCTTACCCGTGCGTGGTTAAAAAGGGAACAGTGGCCTATCGCGCCTATAAAACAGCCAGGATTGACGAAAGGCATCGCCACCGCTACGAATTCAACAATCAATACCGCGCTCAACTGGAAAAAGCCGGTTTGATTATTTCCGGCGATTCGCCCAAGCATGATTTAATGGAAATAGTGGAAATCAAGAATCATCCTTTTATGCTGGGCACCCAGTTCCATCCCGAGTTTAAATCCAGGCCCTTGCGTCCGCATCCTTTGTTTAAAGAATTTATCAAGGCCTGTTTAGTTAAGAAGAAATAATTGAAAGTAAAAAAATATCTACCGTTAACGATATTTGAATGGCTCGGGGACAGGGATTTCCGCGTCGCTTCGCTCCTTGCCCAGGGCAGCGCCAAAAGCTCCTTATGGTCGCTTTTGTCGACGCTCGTCTGCGCCTCGACGTTTCCTTCATAAAGTCGTGGCTTGCCTCGCTTCTGCCCGTTCGAATCCCTCTTTTCACAAAACAAAAACAAATCCGCCAGCCATAAAGGTTGCCGGATTTGTTTTTGGCTCGGGGACAGGGATTCGAACCCCGGTTGACGGGACCAAAACCCGCTGTCCTACCACTAGACGATCCCCGAATGTTTTAATTTATATTATAGGTTTTTTAAAAAAAGTCAACACATAAGAGCGAATTTAATCTTTGGATGTAGAGGTGGGAGAAATTATGATTTCGGCCGATTCTTCCTCTTGGCTAAAAATTTTAAAAGGGTTGATATTGATTTTTATCGTGCTGGTTGAGTTTTGCGAGCTGGTCAAAAATTGCTCTAAATCCAAGCCGGCGTTTTTATCAACCTGCTTGACCGAAACATATTCCAGCAGGCCGGTGATTTTGGCCGACAGATCTTGCGTTTCGGTTTGGTTGGCGTAAGCGCTGTAAATCAAGATACCCGATAAAATAAAAATCAAGGCGGCAAAGGATAACAGTAAAAGATGATAAGCGATTTTTATTTTTTTCATATACGATTACTCGGCTTTTAGCCAATAGGTATTTAGCAAAAGCTGGGCTTCAACCTGGTCGGTTTCCGTTGTCAGGGCTTTGGGTTTTATACTGATCGAATCGACAGTCAGCTGAAAATTCAATTTTTCCAGATTGGCGAGATAGGCGATGACGTCCTTGAATCGGCCGGTTAATTTGGCGCTTAGGCCCAGAGTTTCGATTTTGGCAGACCAGTCCTGGCGGTTTTGCCCTAGGGTAAGCTCTTGCTTTAAGTTGCTTAAGGCGGCTTGGTCTTCCAGCTGTTTGATCAGCTCCAGCTCCAGACCGCTTGGCTTAAGCAAGTCCTCGATTTTTGGCAGTTTATCGGTAAATTGCTGAAAATCCAAAGAGGCCTTGGTAAAACTGTTGCCTTGCTGGTTTTGCGCCTCTAAACCTGACACCTCGGCCCTTAAAGCGGAATGGAATTTTTTTATTTTGTTAAAAATGGGCCAGTCGTAAATTACCACCACCAGGATTAGCAGCAGGACAATGACGGAGATTTTAGCGATTTCCGATTTGTTGAAAATTTTTTTCATCTGTTTAACTGGCCGTTGATTAAAAAAGTGACCTCGTCTTTTTGCAGATAATTTTCCAAAGGCGAATCAATGGCTATAAAATAAGCGGAGTCGTTCAGGTTGTTTTGAAAAGCAATCAAAGCGTCCCGCGTTTTGGCAAAGCCCTTGAGGGTAAAAACGCCGTTTTGCGCCGAGCCGTTAAATTCCAGCAAGGCGACCTCTCCCGGGGTCAGGCCGGCCAGTTCATTCAGGGTTTGGCTCCAGCTATAAAGCTGGTTTTTTATTCGGATTAAATCGCCGATGTTTGCGTTAAGAACGTTGACTTTTTCGGTAATTTCTTGGTTATTGTTTAAGATAACTGTTTTTAAATTATCGTTAGCCAGCCGTTGGCGCGTGATCTGCTGGCTTAAGGGTATTAAACCAATCGCCATGGCCACGGCGGCGACCAACAAAACGCCGCAGCAGTTTTTAACCAGCGTTTGCCAGTATTTCAACCTCAAGCTGTTTTGCTGTTCAGGCGAAATTAAATTCAAAGAAATCATAGGAAAAATTAGTCAATAAACTGCCTTAGGGCCAAGCCAATAGCCGCGTTATATGATTGAATTTTATCTTCCGGCAAAGAAATTTTCCCGAGCGTAAGATTAACCAGAGGATTGCCGATAACGACTTCGGTCTGGGTCAGTTCCGCTAAGGTCTCGGGCAAGTTTTTTAGATTGGCGCCGTTGCCGGTTAAAATAATTTTGGCAATTTCCCCTTGCGGTTCAATATGCTCGGCGTAAAAATATTTGGCCTCGCGGATTTCCGTTGCCAGTTTGGCAATCGTCGGCGCCAATATTTTTTTTACCCCGCCTTGGGCCAGTTCAGCGCTTAGGCCGATTTTTCTTTTGGCCGTTTCGGCTTCCACCGCGCTTAAATTTAAATTGTCCTTAAGCTGTTTAGTCAGCTGATCGGAGTAAAAATTAAGCGACAGGTTGGCGGTAATATATTTTTTTTTGTAAATAAACAGACCGGTCCGGCTAAAACCCAAATCAATCACCATCACGGCGGGCTCAAACTGTTCGCCCGGCTTAAATAAGGCCCGGGCTAATGACATACTTTCAACCTCCAAGACGGCCGGGGTAATACCGGCGTTGGTCAGGGTTTCCTGAAAATTATCCACGATGTCTTTGGGACAGACCGCGATGATCACCTTGCTTTTAGCGGAATCGATAAATTGCCAGTCCAAATAAGTTTTTTCCAAGGGGTAGGGGATATGGTTTTTGGCTTCGGCAATAACCTCCTCAACTACGTTTTTATTTTTGGGATAAGTGATGTTAATGACCTTGATAAAAGTTTTAGGTTCAGGCAAACAAACTGCGGCATAGTGGAGAGAAGATTTGTCGCCAGTCAAATTTTGAAAAAGATTTTTAAACAGCCCAATGGCTTTTTCCTTATTCACGAATTTGCCGTCTTTAACCACGCCCGCGGGCACGCTGATTTCGCCGTAAGCGTCCAAAACCAGCCGGCCGCTGGTTTTGGTAACGCGGGCCAATCTAAAACAGCGTTCGCTGATATCCAGTCCAAAAGAATTTTGAATAAAATTCGCTAGCATCAAACGTTGAGTTATTTTTAGTGTAATATATCGGATCAGCTAAAATTATTATTTTTTAAAGCCGAGTGTCTGCTAAGAGCTGCTGACTTGACCCGAGCTGAGCGGATCGGGAGCGGAAGAAAAATCAATCAAGCGCTGTTAATTCCCGGCTTCATGAGGCGAAAAAAATAATAATTTTAGCTGATCCTAAATATCTATATATTATACCATAAGTTAACCTAATATTCCTCTTCCCAATGGTTGACATTAATAAGCGGTGAAGAGGCGGACAGGCCGAGCGTCCTAAAAACCCGGTCGGAGTTGTAATTGATGGCCATGGCGTCCCATAAACTGCTTAAGGAAAAATTCCGGCTGTAAACCGCGCCGCTGACGTTAAAGTTTAGGCCGCTGGCAGTGATCGTCAAATCATTGTTGGCGTAAACCACACCATTAACGCTGGTTTGGCTAGCGTAACTGCCGATATTAATGTCATGTTTGGCAAATAAGCCGACCGGTCCGCTGCCCGGGTCGCTTAAGGAAACCGAGGCCTTGGCCAGCCAAGAAGGCCACCAACTGGTACCGATGTTAATATTGTTTTTGGCCGCTAAAAAGCCGTTAACGCTGACAGTTGATCCGCGCGGAATGGTTATTTCACCGGTTACGTAAACCGAGCCGTTTAAAACCAAATTGGGATTGGCGCTGATTAAACTGGCGAATTGGTTTTGGGTGTAGACAAAATCCGCCTGATTATGCAAAGAATTGGGATCACTGGAATCAAAATCCAGTTGCGGCATATTTTCGGTAGTTGGCCGCGGCGGGTAGTTTTTGGCCAGCAGCTCTTGGGCGTTTAAAGCGGACAGCCAGGAAATGCTGATGTTGTTATTGGCCATGGCTTTTTTGGTGACGTTTAAGGTACTGAAAAAATTCAGGTTAATCTGATTATTGGAAAAAACAGCCGCGTCATTAACCGACAAATTGGCGCCGCTTAAAGTAAAGTTGTTGTTGGTAAAGACGCCTATGGAAGAAGTGGCCGTTTCGCCCTGGGCCTGGAAAACCGTGGTTTTAACCACGCGTCTGGCAGTTTGATTGCCGGCGCTGATCGTGCCCGTGGCGTGGATAATCGCTTCTCCGACAGTCGCGTTGTTGACGCTGACCTGATATGACTGACCAGGTAAAAAAGGATCGGTGCGGGTAATTGACGCCTGCCAAGTCGGGTTGGTGGTAAAATTATTATTCCAAGCGGCATCATGATTGATTTTCCAAATAGCTTCCTGAACCCCGGCTTCGGTTAAATAGTAGGTCTGGGCCGACAAAACATGGCTGGTGGCGATTTTTCTTTCGCTGATGATAAAATCAAAAAAATAATTTAACAGCAAGACCATGGCGGACATGACGATCATGACTAAAATCAAGACCGTTCCGTTTTGTTTTGTTCTTTGATGATTAGCAATCATTTTTATCGTTATAACTAATAGATTACTTGAGTAATAGGACAATTAGAGTTAAGGGCAATTAATCAATTATTCAATTAAACTATTACCCAATTAATTCCTAGTATTTCTGCCCCAAATGCTGGTAAAAAAATGGCTTAACTTGCCGTTTTTATCCAGGCGAATTTCAATGCTGGTCAGAGGATCGCCGTAAAACTGCATTTGTTCAACGTATTCGGCAATGGTTTTTTCTTCCATAATCGACTGCTGGGGCGGCTGGCCGAACGAATCAGTGGCATTCCATTTGACTTTGGTGGCCGGTTCCTGGTCAAAGTAATAATAAAGTTTTTGCCTAATGATCCGCCCCTGATTTAAGTAATATTTGAGGTAGACGATTTCTGGTTCGTCGTGTCCATCCTGGAACATGATTTCTTCAGCCGGGGGAAAGCCAACCTGGTTTTTATCAGGCGGCAGATCAGTGGCGATGGCGGGCGTTTGCCGTAGTTCGCGGGTCAAGCGGTCCAGTAAAATACGGGCGTTTTGGGAGATTTCCAAAAGGTTATCGCCGGCGCTAAAAGTTTTTTGGGAAATTATAAAAACATTAGCTACCATAACCATGACGGCAACCGAGATGGTTAGGACGCTGATAATTTCGGTTAAAGTAAAGCCCGCTTGGCTCTCAAGCAAGCCCGTTCGCCAGGAGAATAAAGATTTTAAAAGCGATTTCATTAATAGTCGTTAATCAAACTGATTAAACTTAAGCTGGAGGTGGCCTGACTAAGGTTATTTTGCCAATAAACCGTGACGCTGATTTTTTTTAAGCCAAGATCGCTCTGATAGGGATTTAAATTGCCGTCAACGTAACTGACCACGGTGGTCCGGCTAAAGCCCGTAAAATCAGCGTCCACGGAAGATAAGTTGCTTTCTACCGTGGTTTGCGTTGGCACCTCCGCGTAATTGGCGCTGATCAGTTCTTCAATTTTGGCCTGCGCCAAAAAAGCGGCCATGGTTTCTTCCTGGCTTAAAGCGGCGGTTTTAAGGCCATAGGGAAATAAGGAGACCAAAAAAGTCACGGCCAAGGTCACAATGGCCAAAGCCAGTAAAGTTTCAACCAGAGTCAAGCCCAGTTGTTGATTAATTGTTTTGCCAGGAAACATAGCCCGAAGGATGGATGGTTATTTTGGTTTGTTGGCCGTTGGCGGACGATTTCAAATAAATCTCCCCGCTTTGCTCGGCCGCGCCGGTCGGATTAAAAATCACCTGATCCAACAACAGACCGGTAGTGGAGGCAAAAAAAATATTGGCGCTCAAGCGATAGTCCGCCACCAGTTCAGTGGGCTGGGC
>Ga0082335_1000624_pt1 | contig 85768 bp, 107 predicted proteins | sample Subgrocontami58m_FD_72375 | JGI IMG/M metagenome (GOLD analysis project Ga0082335, IMG submission 72375) | Subsurface groundwater microbial communities from S. Glens Falls, New York, USA - GMW37 contaminated, 5.8 m (SPADES assembly) (version 2) ...
CTGGTATTGGTATTGGTATTGATACTGGTACTGGTAGGTATAGTCAACTACTGGAGTTGGGTATGGAGTTGGGTATGGAGTTGGGTATGGAGTTGGGTATGGATACTGGTATTGATACTCATATTGGTACTGGTATTGATACTGGTATTCATATTGGTACTGATACTGGTACTCATATTCGTATGAATAACACTCTCCAGCCTCGCAGGAGGCAGGTACAATCGCCCCTCCCGAGACACCACGGGGGGAATACGATGTCAGACCCACCTCGCTACTTATCGTCGCTCTATCTCGAGAAGATAAATTGGAAAGAGAAAATAAAGCGCCGTCGATAATGAAAAAAATGCCCAGAAATGTCGCCAACACGAAAAAGAAAGGCACAAACTTCTTATCTTCTCTTTTCATGTTATCTAAGTATATAGACCCTTTATTTATTCACAAGCTCAAGATTTGAACGTATAGTGTTTCTCATTACTCGAAGACCTCTTTCGTACTCTTCTGGATTGTTTCCCGGGTACGCCTTCCCCCATTCTTCTAGAGTAAGCGCTTCTGCTTTCTCAAGTGCTTGGGTAAGTATTCGTTTCGCTTCATCCTTTTTATTTAAATTTAGAAGCGCAGTGCCGTATGTTGTGAGAAGCCAGACATTGTCCGGATTCCACTCAAGACCTTTTTTCGCAGTCAGAGCCACCTTTTCAAACTCCCCTTGTCTGAAATAAATCCACGCGAGGTCGTTGTGGGCCGCCCAACTTTTCTCATGTGTTTCTAAAAACTTTTGGAAATCCTCCGCCGCTAGAGAAAGCTTGCCAGAGTAGCCATAGATAAGACCCCGCAGATAATAAGAGCGGTCAAATTCTGGATGCAGTGCCAATTCCTCGTTCACGAGAACAAGCGCGGATTGAAAACGGCTTTGGATAAAATCTATTCTACTCAATTGGTACCGAGACCCGAGAAGTTCCGGATCAATCTGTTTCGCCTTTTCAAACGCTTTTTTCGCCTTCCCCAAATCATACGCCCCATCATTGAAATAATATTTCCCTATCTCCATTGCAAGAGGGGCATCATCTCGATTGAGCCATAACGCCACATTTGCATTTCCAAAAACTTTCCAAACAAAAGACGCGGGCGAAACACCACCCGCGTAGAAGGAAGCAAATATCACCAAGACCGCAACAACCAAAAAACTCTGCCATTGTTTCATGATATTTACATTATATGCTTTCATTGTAATTTTGTTTGAATTCATAACTGACAAACTCATCGTATGACTTACCTTTTAGGAAATTGCTATTGAGTTCAATAACATCGAGCTCGCGAACGCCATTGCGCGTCCGAGCTCGAATATAACCGGAGCGTTCTTTGTCGTCTTCGTTAGTGATCAACACTTGGATAGAGTTTTCATTATGGCGTTTAAGTGATATTATCTGCGTTTTTTTGAGATCGTAGATCAATTTGTCGGTCCCCGAAAAAGAACCTCCCGGCATCTTGGTGTAGTCAAGATTTTCGCTTCGAGCGATGGTGAATCCCTGACGTGATGCAAGCTGATTCATAGTTAGCGCTTTAAGATGCTCAACGAAATTGCGATCATGCGCCGGCAAGAATTTTGCCAAATCGTTCTTAAGTTTCTTGTCCTCAAAGTGACCGATGCGATCAATAAGATCTTGAAGTGAGGTCTCCATCTTGTATAACGCAGTCTTGCGATTGATCATTGCCCAATCGAGTTCCACGCCTTTTTGAAGCATGAACCAAAGATCGTAGACATCACGCCCCTTTAAGCGATACAAGAAAGCTCTGATTTTCTCGGCCAAGATTTCCTGCCAGTCCATATGCCTAACAACCGGCAATGGCACGACCGGAAAGTCGCTCTCGAGCACAGTCTCTTTGGAAGTCTCCGGCTTTTCTCGAAACGAGAAATCCAGATGGATATTAAGCGGTTGCTTCATACCTTCGGTCTCGTAGCTCAAGATGCCGGTGTAGGCAAACTTGTTTTCCCCAGTATGCTTAAGTGTTATACCCGGAATAATCGCATTCATCTTTTTAACTGTCTCATTTACTAGATGATCAAGCTCTTTGGCGGTAAGTTCGGCAGTAAAGTCGAGATCTTCGGAAAAACGACCGGACTTGAGAAGCAGGCGAATGGCAGTTCCGCCTTTGAAATAAACTTTTTGACTCTCGCTTGTGCTGTAGAAAACGCTTAAGAAAACTATCTGAATGTATTCACGAATGATTGTGAATTCGTCAATAGCGAGTCGCTTAGAGAATTCGTTGATTTGGTCTTTTGAAATCATATGTTTAGAATTTTATTGAGGCGAAGTAATTCTTGAACGCCTTGTTAGTTATTTTCGAAGCCATCTGTCTGACCTTATCCTTATCAACAGACTGCAAGTTCAGCTCCTCAACTGAAAGTGAACCTCTACCAAGTGCGACAAAAAACATGGCGTCGATCAATGCTTTTTCCGGTGAGGCAATTAAAAAGTCTCTGGACTTTTCGTAGTCGCTGTAATATTTCTGGTCAAGATGCACGTAAGAAAAGGTTTTGCCCCCGGCTTCAAATCTCCTGGCAAGGCTGGTCGTGACCGAAATCACCCCTTGGGGAGACTGTATCAAGATGCCGTAAAAATTGAGAGCGGAATCCAAAGAGACATAAGAAGGGCCATAAAGTACATTGGCCAATTCAAAGTCTGACGGCCGGTTAGATGTCAAAACATACCAACCTCTCCTGACTCTTTCAATAACACCTTCTTTAACTAATCGAGTAGCCTGTACGTGACTGTAGTTTGAATCTGCCACCTGCAATATTTTTTGCAGGTCAGCAGAGGAAAAGACTCTTTTTCCTGATGCCTGTAATGTTTGCAATGCTTTAACTTGTTTCATGGTTTAAATTCTTTATATTAGACTTACTTATCAGAAGTATATAGTAAACCCAATATATAAGCAAGGCCCATCTTATCCACAGGTTGTATACAGTAAAAATTTACGCGATCCTCTTTTTATCGAGTTTTTAGCGCTAGCTGATAGGTGTCGCGATTACGCATCACAAAAATATTCTTTTCAACAAACTTAGAGGTCACGTCAAGATACTGCTGCATATATTTTTTCGCCTCAATAATGAAGTTGATTGCGCACCTCCCGTTCAAGTGTTTGGGCGAAATCACGAACAATTAATTGCTGATCTATAGGAAGAAATGCTCCTAACTCACCTCTGAAATCAACGCCTTTCATTTCCTCAATTATTTCCTGCGCCAGCACAGCGAGCCGTTGTTTCTGATCAGAGGAAAGCATTCCTCTCCTCAAAATAAAATAGAGATCGTAATAGTCGCGAGGTTTCTTGCGTTCGCGCAGAGCGCCAAAAACTTTTTCCTCAACAAGTGCCTCTTGCGGTAAGTGATAAAGAGTGTAGGTTGGGACAAAGTTATTTGTGATACTGTCTACCTCTCCGCGGATATCGTGCTTGTTGCGAGTAGACACATTGATTTCAAGGCCTATGGGTGCGTAGTTTGACACATGGAGTGTCGCCACACCGAAATACCCTCCACTTGTCGAAGCTGATTTATTACCTATGTCTACATGGAAACCATTATTTTCTATCTTCGCCAATACATCCATAAACAACTTTTCAATAAACGACGATGTTTCGACAGGGCTAATGCCAAAAAGTGAAAAATCCAAATCTTCTGAAAAACGAGGGCAACCGTAAACGATACGCAACGCCGTACCCCCCTTGAACAGAAGATGTTCAGAGCCGACCAGACCGTAGAGTTCTTTTAAAAATAGGTGTTGGACGTACTCGCGGATAACGTTTGGAAAGATACTAGTCTTCTCTTTTTGCGCTATGCGTTCTAGAACTTGAGATTCAATCATAAGAGCGTTCGTTTTAGTATACCAATTAACTTATGGTTACCGAAAAGTTTGGCATATCGAAGCGCTTTCTCATTATTTATCCGCTCTTTGTTAAAACGGGTGAGGGGTTTCTTCCCAAACAGGACCCGATAATAAAGCGTGTCCACGAAGGCCTTCTCCGCATTAGCGATAAGAAAGGTGAATCCTTGTTGATTTTCTAAAGTAAATCCGGTAAATGCCTTGCCTAAAATTTTACGGTATGAGTAAACTTTACCAAATCGTTCAAATCTTTGTGTCGCTCTGGTTGATACAGAGGTTATTTCATAGACTGTTTCAGGAATGACACGATGATATGAGAGGGCGAACTCTCGTGAGACATATGATGGACTGTAGAGTCTATTAGCGATGTACAACTCAGGAGGCAGAGCGTCTGGAAACGCATATAATCCTTTCTTCACTCGTACAATAAAACCCCGCTTGGCGTAACGATGTAGAAGCATCATTGTAGCCACTGGTGAAAGACCAAAAAGTGTCTGTACATCACGAGCAGAAAATAGAGCTAGACGTTTATCCTTTATTTTGGCGATAAAATCTATTTGGTTGACTAACTTTACCATATTGTAAATATACTAAAACAACGTAAAATAGTCAAGGGGACAAAACGGTTTCCCCTATCCACACCTTAAACACAGGTTTTGTGCTTGCGTTTTGATGATTATTATGCTTTACTATCGTACAGAAAGTACACGGGCTAGATATCTGGCCCAGAGCGAGTAGTTCACGCCCGAACCTCGAACATAGGAGACGATCATGAAGAGGATTCTCTCGATCGCAGTCATCGTGGCGGTAGCGTTCGTTCTGTCTTTCACCCTCATCCCCGCCACGTTCGTGTCGGGGCAGCAGGTCGTCACGGCCACTTCGCCCAGCCCAGAGACATTCTCGGAAATCCTGAAGAAGCAAGTTCCCAAGGGCGTGCCGATCCTCGAAAACATTAGTGTAACGACACCCAGCTCTGATGTACCTACGGAACTCGCAGGGTTCTCCGGCGCATGGGTCGGCGAATGGTACGGGGAAAGAACGAACTCGTACATGGCAGACCAATTGATCGTTTTCGAGAAGATCTCGCCCAACTCCGTCACCGTGGTATCGGGTGGTATTGGCCGGTTTGTCGGCGGCTCCTATACGAATTTTGGCCAAACCTGGTCGGGACGGAGTACCCTATCGTTGGAGCGAGAGGGAGTCGCCGTCGTGATGACCACACCAAGTGGGTACACGCTTACTTACAAGATCGAGGGGAAGAAGCTGAGGGCGCGAAGTGCAAGTACGGGCGGCGCTTGGGTCGGCACGTTCGAGAAGGTTCGGTAACACGGCTTCGATGAGACGCGGAGACAAGGATCTCCGCGTCTCATCGGCCACACAAAGCGAAGTTCATTCAAACGAATCTCGCTTTTTTTGTGAGTTACTAAACTACCAATTTAGAAGCTTAAAAAAGTACCCTCTTAATTACTTAGGGATAAGAAATACCCCTCATCTCAAGAAACTGCTTAAACTCGGGAACAAACTTGATAAGACGAGCGATATGCACCTGAGATGATTGGTTATTTTTCAGAAAATTAAAAAACCCGAATGGGTAGTTCTTAAAATCAGGAGGGGGGCCCGAGATAATTGGCTGTAGCAAACTTTTGATATCTGATACCCGATTCTCGCCATATACTTCGGCGAGCATGGCTGCATAATAGAATCGGAGATTCATTCCTAGATCAAACGTGTGAACCATACTACCCTCTGGCGTTAGAACCCTTAGGCCTTCTTTAAATGAACTCTCTGCAAGCTCATAACTATTTAAATCACCCGAGTGTTTAGCAAGACCCCACCGTGATATACCATTCATCTCATATATATAACCTAATTTTGATTTTTCGTAATCCAACTGCAAAGATGCCTCTAAATTCGATTCACCCATGATCGTCCACCACTTGAGCTCTGATACAAGTTCAGTTCTTCTTGCGGTATCGTTTTTTGCTGTGTTATTGTTAAGTTCAGTAAGATACCACGTTGCGATCCTAAACTCTACAAGCGAAAGTGGATAAATCTCCTCAGCTGTTTCATACGCGCGTCGCGTTGCATAAGCTATATCAGAATCATTTTTATCGTACCCAAGAGAAATAGCTTCTATCAGGAATTTTTCGAAAGGTTCCCCTTTGAAAGCAACCGTGCGCGCAAATTTTTTATCCAAGATCGAGTTATCCATTAAATCGCTTATGGCAAGTACGCGCTGGAGAGAATATGCAGATTGGTCAGTAATAATCTGTTTATAAAGTTGAGCAGAACGTGAACGATCATCCCCTTGGTTTCTAAAAAAAAGATCGTATGCAACTTTCAGCTGAGCCTGAATAGATGCACCTTTCGAAGGAGCAGTGTTTTCTAGGTCTATAAACCCCTTAATTGCATCGTCTAGATCGCCGGCATCATGCATTTTAAGTATATCCTGGTAAGCTGTTGAGTTAATAAAATTCGTAAAAATCTGATTTGGGGTATTCTTTTGTTTTGACATAATGTAATAAAAAAACGCTCCCACAAGCAAGACTAGGATAGCGACCGTGAAAAGTGTTAGTAGATATTTACGGGAATTCATGTATTACATGTATTAGGAGTATTCGATGTTTTAAGCACTGCTACTACCCCCAGACTCACACCCACAAGAACTACCACTTTCCGACGGTGGCGCTACATCATCAGCAAATACGTTGGGAATAAGATTGCCAGCCAGACTTCCCTTGCTATCCTTTTTCTCCTGACTTATTAACCCCAATATGCTAACGACAATCATTAGCAAAAGAAGCGTGAGTATATTTCCCCTTTTCATAGAACAATAATAGCACATAACTTCTCACACCCACAATATAAAGTTATCCACATTTAATGACCTCTTAAGGAAAGGGGTGCGGCCATGGATATGGCTCATGAGCCCGCTGGTAGCCCATTTTTTGGGGCACTTCGCGAAGCCGCCTAGCCCAAAGTGGGGCACTTACTTCCTCAAGATAAAGTGGCAAAAGTGCCGGGACAACTGTCCTTACTGAATGGTATCCGAGTGATTCGAGAATTTTATGTTGCGCTTCATATACGTAAATTTCATATCCTTTACCAAATTTTCGGAATACTTTTTTAAGATGCCCTAGTTCTTCGACCGAATTTTGGAACGATGTGGGATAAACGCAAGCTGCCACCTCAAAGGATTGCGATGGACCCGACAAAAGCCACTCAAATTTAGAGAACGAATCTGGATTCCCCCAGAAAAATAATCTCGATTCATGACCAATACCTCTTGTTCGAAATGGTTTATAATCTACAGGCAGAGAAAATGATTTATCGTAAGTTCTAAGCCAATGATAGACGCCAGTCGCTTCAGTAATACTCCGCATCATCGCATGTACAAGATCATACCCGCAACCGCCGCCCATGCCCACTTTCGGTCCCTTGCCCGACTTGTCGATAAATACACACACACAGGACGGAACCTCGAGATCGAGAGTCGTATTAAGAAACACGACTTCGAATCCATATCTCTGAAGACGGTTTATCATCGTTCGCAGTCGTTCGTTTCTGACCGTATCAATACTAATCTGCGGCGGCGCAATTTTATTTAACCAGTGAATCAGAAAAGCGTCTCTCTGGATACTTTCGTAGACACCAGCGAGAATCGCCTCTTCTCTCGTGAAATGACCTGCTGCACCATTCGTAATCGGTTGACGCAAAAATGGCTCTACTGGCTCCTGTTCAAAATTATAATTCCAGAAAATGAGCTGAGCCGGAATCAACGCTTGTTTGCCGCTTAAGAGTTCAACGCCTTCAGCCCACGAAAACTCGCTTTTGTCGTCGAATCGACGGTTGGGGAACAATTCTTTCTGCCAGTCGGCAAACCCAGCCAAGTCGAAAATATCAAGCGGATTTCTTTTTTTTTCTTTAAGCACGCGGTAGGAACTACGGATAAAGTCTTTCTTGCGATATATTGTCAACGGATAACGCTCAAGGAGTTCCCCGATGACTTTAGAAAGCGCCTCTTCGAAATCGTCGGAAACACCACGACTATAACCGGCCGTCGGGACTTTGCCGTCGGTCAGATCAGAAAGAGGAGTCGAGAACAGCCGTAAGGAATAAAGTTTTGGTTCGTCGTGGAAAAACGATTCGAAATGAACTTGTGGCGAAGTGATAATTCCCTCATCATGGAGATAGTTAAAAATCTCCTGCCACTGCGATGGCACTAGATAACCTGAATTCTGAAAGGAATACAGATTATCGAATCCAGCAAGCTCGGCAATTTTCTGCCGCATATTTGTTAGCAGGCGATCTGTCTGTGAGTGCGGCGATTTGAACCTTCCGGCCTGCTTACTTGTTTCTTTCACGTATTCTGAAAAGCTCGAAATATTTCCTATATTATTTGGAAGATAAAATTGATGTTCACTCAGAACTTCCCTTTCTTTTTGTTGTTTTTTGTGGTCGTTATTCATTTATTCCTTGTCATCAAATTTATTTCATACCAACCTCGCCGCACCGAGTAGCACGTGTCCCGCCGCGTCAATCCACGCCTCTTGATTGAAGTGGTCATGGCGGAATCCTCCAACAATGCGCAACTGAATCTCTTTGGGAATAAAAAACATATTTTCTTCATCGTACTGCATTTCTAAAAGCCATGCCAATACATTTTTAATTGACTCTTTATTTTTGTGTGGTTCTAATGCCAAAACTTCCAAAATTTTGCCAGTACCACGGGTATAGGCAAAATTTGATGTTGTTGATTCTGGGAATGCGCCCGAGGGCAGCTGCTGTTTCTTCATCCAGTCCACAACTCTATCCGAAAACTCTTTATCAGTGTCAGTAAAAGTATTCACCAACTCTGCCCAGACAGCCAGATTTATTTCATGACCGTCTCTTAAGTTTTTTTCAAAATTCTCCTTTAGAATCAGCGCTAGCTTCTCAAATGTAATCAAAAAATTTTCATAACTTTTTGGTAGAACTTTTAAAAAACTAGCAACTTGAGCAAAGAGGATTGGCTCAAAATTCAGCTGGTTGAGATTATTTAAGATTATGATTGCAACATCTGTTGCGTCTTTCGGCTTCTTAAGTACAAGTGCTAGCTGTCCCAAATAGGATAATGTCAATTCATAACTAGGAATTTTAAATTGAGGGTTGGGGAGTAGAAATTTCTTTAAGTATTCAAAACTTTTCTCGGCAGTAGCGGTATATTTTTTTTCGTTTATCACCTTGCCAAACTCGGCGAGTGCCCAAGCTGTAAAAGCTAGCCGTGGCCAGTCAATCTGAGTTTGTTTCCCAGTCAGAGAACTAATAATAGGTGGGAGATTACCGTCAGACTCCTGAATATGGCAAAGCCAGTCAGCCGCGGCTCGTAGTTTTTGATTTATGATTTGAGAATTTTTAGTTAAAGAATTGGATTTAACAATTGGGCCATGAAGTACAAGCGCAGATGAACGGTCAGTTGATTCTATAAAATCATCAACTTCAAAAATGAATACATCAGCTTTTTGAATAGCAGACCGATCTAATCTTGCCTTCTCCTGCGCCAAATTAATCAAGAACTCTTCAAGGTTTCTGAAGTGCCGAACGTTGAAAACCTCTGGTAAATACCAGCCCTTTGACAATCTATGCTGAAGTAAATAGCCCTTTTCTGGATAAATCACATTCCTTTTCCGCTCGTTAACCGACAGCGAAATATGGAGGTTGTGCATGATCGTGATTTCAATTCTCGTATGTGGAAGTTCCTCGATGACAAGCGGCTTAAACCGGCTATCACGGCTTGCCATTATCACTGCCTCGGCAATCCCTTCACCAAGATTTCTATTTTCAACCACTGATGAGCCGCGCAAATACCCGCCTACCCAAAGCGCCACATCAAGATCGGTCCGCAAATAAAAATAGGGATTAAGGTTTGTAAAATAATTCTGCGCCAATCGTTCACCTTTTTCCAAAAAGGATTCAAGCGCATCACGAGCAATTTTAAGCGCAAGTCTTTTATCATTCTCGTTAAGCCCCCAGCGAAGTGGCGGAGTCCCATTAACACGTTTTTTATTTTCAAAAACTTCTATCTCAGATGAGCCAAAAATCTTTACCCATTCGGCTTCTCCAAAAAGTTTCTCTCTGATTGTCCTCCGAATAATAAAAGTAATTTCTTTGTCAGCTAGAAGCGCCTTCATTTTCTTCGGTTTATCCCCATAACGCAGAGGAAATTCAAAGTAAAAAAATGCTTTGCGACCGGGGAAATCCACAAGAATTACATCCTTATCAGTCACTATACCACTCAACCAAAGAAAAAAAGTATTGAGAATCTGGCGATATGGGTTCCAATATTCTAAAATCACAGTTACTATTCTATTATAAATATCTAAATTATTTCCCAATTGCAAATCCGTATACCACAGACTCCGTTACGCCATCAATATCAATTAGCTGTTCAAGATTCTCATCCCGTGTACCACCTAGCGCACAACATTTGAGTCCAAGAGCTTCGGACACCAGATATATGTTCTGACCAATATGGCCCGCCTCGAGAAGAATATAGCGGTATCCCCGCTCGCCATACTTGTTCTGATTTCGCCAGAACACCGCTGTCATTACAATCCCAACAGTCGCATCTTTAACCCATGGATAAGTAAAAATTTGCCCTATATCTTCATCACTAAATTCCCTGTCCCACAAGACGTCGAGCTGATGATCTTTTACATTATAGTGATACAAACCAGCTTTTAAATCTTTGCTTTGGCGAAAAACTATCGGATAAATCTCGATGGGAAAGCGACCGCCGCCTGACGCTTGGGCACGTCGATGACGATCTCCCCCCATCTCGCCCATGTTCCCACAGGAATATTTTAAAATCAATGAAAGCTCGTGTTTGCTATTTGGCGCTCTTGTAAAATCCCTTTGTGAGTGCCGTTTCTTGATTAAATCAAAAAAATCCGCCCTTGGAGGATCCTCGTCTAAACCAATCTTTGGCAAACGCGGATAGGCCTTATAATATGTCGTTTTCCATTCATCGGGCCAATCTTTAAGATCGGCAGGTATCGGCGGATGGCCTTTTTGATGGTCTTTTGACGATTGATGAAAAATTTTTGAGAAATCTGGCTCCATTAATCAAGACAATAACACAGTTACTTTAATTTAACCAAAACAGGTATAGATACGGAAAAAACATATCGCATTCATTTCATGTTTCTTACCCACGACGAAAAGCTCAAGATCGGCCTCAGTTGCGGTTAAATATCAGAAAAGGTGCAGAAAAGGTGTCAGACACCTTTTCCCCTCCAGGGCTATCAACCGTACCCTGATTTTTGTAAGAAATTGCCTTAGCTCTGACTATTTCTTTAGATCTTTCAAGTTTTTCGGCAAATGATCCTGTCATAGAAATCTATTCTAGCATCCTCTAAACCAGAATATCAGAAAAGGTGTCAGACACCTTTTCCCCTCTGTGAATCTATCATCTCCCGGAACGTCAATGATTTAGATACCCGCTAATTTCTTTTGCAAGTTCTGGCACATCTTTGGTCGCAGTATTCCACACCGCCTCAAGGTCAAGACTAAAGTAGTCGTGGGCGACAATATCTCTCATTCCAACCATCTTTTTCCACGGTAGATTTATATCTGATTTTATGTCATCCGGAATTTTTTTAACCAGTTCTCCAATCACCTGCAGTTGCATAATCACGGAGCTTTGAGTTTTGCGATCTTTTTCAAAATCAGAAAATTCAATCGCCGAGCCAGCCACAGAAATAAAATCTTTGATATTGTGGGTGGCATCCAACATAAGTTTTAAATGCGCAAGACTATCTTTCTCCATAGATAGCTCTCAAATCGTTAAAAATATGGTCCTTAAAATAGGGAATGATAGCTTTCTCTGAAACCAAGTCCACCTTTTTGTTCAATATATCTGAAATCTCATCTTTCATACCGATAAAATCAAAAAGTGACAATGACTTACTGCCGCGTCTTACTAATATATCTACGTCGCTTTCTTCTTTTTCATCCCCTCTAGCGTACGAGCCGAATAAACCTGCATACTCTACACCATATTTCTTAAACACTGGGGCGGTTTTTTCGGCAATCTGTTTGATTTTTTCATCATTACTCATATCTGGTATTATACCACAATAAAATTCTGCTGCGCTTACGGGTCCAAGATTGTTTTGGTTTCATGCCTTTTCCCTTCTGTGAATCCATCATCTCATAGAACGTCAATGGGCTTGGGGCGGTACATCTTGGTTAGATTTTGCATAGATTTGGATGATTTGCATAGATTTTTGAAGCCTATATTTTGCTTTTGCACTTATAAGTAAAGTTTGCTACACTGAACAACATGAGAAAGTTGAAAACTAGAAAAACTGCCAATAAAGGAGGTGTTGCTAGGTTTGCCTCCAAGTTATCTACAGAACCTGTCAGTGAATCTCAATTCTGGAAAAAAATGGCTTTAGAACAGCAGATGCTTCTTCATGCGAAAAACAACACATAAAAATTTTGCCGCAGATGTGAGTCTCCTGGAGAAGAAAATAGGTCATCTCGAGCAAAATGAGATAGCCCGTATCCAACTTGAGTATGTAAAATATGTTACAGATTGACTTGTCTGTAACTATTCGATTCTAAACATGCAATCCATCATCTCCCGGAACGTCAATGGGCTTAGGGCGATGTAGTATAATATAATTTGGATAGATTTTTGTTTGGAAATGTGCTATTATGAAACGTATATGACCAGCGAATCATTATCACAAAAGCTTCCCCCTTCTTTCAAGCCGTTACTCTGGTGGTTACGTTGGGATGATCTTGATGTAGAGGAAGATAAGGAGGATATTATCGTAAATGCCATTAATGAAGGCACCCTTTCTCACTGGCGGTGGATTATAAATTTCTACGGGAAAAAAACTATACGGAAAGTTCTCGGGAGACGTCTCGAAACAGAATTCCATCCTGAATCGCGTAACTTGGCTAAAGTGGTATTTTCGCTGTCTCATCTCCGACATGCACGAGACCGCTCTCACTAAAGAAGGGGCGTTACTGTTTCCTGGGTTCTCAAAATTCAAGGATTTTTATTTAGTCGGCGGTACGGGTCTTGCGTTGCAGATCGGACATCGCTTGTCCATTGATTTTGATTTTTTCTCACAAAAAGAGCTTCCCATAAATATATTGCAGAAGGTACGACACGCCTTTCCGAACTCTTCCCTGGCAGTGACTTATCAGTCCCCGGAGCAGCTCAATGTTCTGATCAATGAAATCAAAACGACTTTTTTGTATTATCCCTATCCTGTGATCGAACCGTGCGTGGTGTACCGAAATGTAGAGATGGCGACTGTAAGTGAAATTGCCGCGATGAAAGCGTTTTCGCTTGGTAAGCGTCTTTCCTACAAAGACTATATTGATTGGTATTTTATGCTCAAGGAGCAGTATGTAACGCTTGATCTTGCCATCGCTCTTGCTCAGAAAAAATATGCTAATGATTTTAATGACCGACTTTTTGTCGGCCAGCTCCTTTCGGTGAGTGATACCGTGCAACAAAAGATTGATTTTTTACGTGACGAGGTGGATTTTGCAACAGTACAACAGTTTCTGGAAAAGGCCGTGAGAGATTTTACCTCGCATTTATAGACAGAGTTGCAGGCACTTTCATATTAATGAAATCCATCATCTCATGGAACGTCAATGGGCTTAGGGCGGTGCATCGCTGTTAAATTATTTCATCGTAAATAATCGGTTATGAGCCTTTTCTAGGATTCCAAGTGTTGCCTGCACAGAAAGATTATCACTCGGCAAAAGTACTAAACGGCTATTGAAAAGATCCAACAATGGGCTTAAAAATTCATCCGCCCAAGATGGAGATAAAGTTAATACCCCGGAAAAATCTATTTCTAGCTCTTCATCTTTAGGAATCTCGCGTAAAGTCGGCTGGAACGCCTTGAAGGCCTCGCTCCCTAATTCTCGTGATATTAATGTTTTACCAAACTTTTCCAGTTGTAATTTCATATACCATGAAGAGATAATATTATATCATCCAAATCTACACAAATAGCACGAAAATCTACCCAAACATATATGAATCTAGACATTAATTACTGGAAACTCTCTACTACGAAGTAGCCTTAAAATCGACCTGAGTTGCGGGTGAACTTGCTTTTGATATTATGTGAATTAATGCAAACCATCATCTCATGGAATGTTAATGGACTTCGGGCGGTACATCGCAAGGGAAACTTGGAGCAAGTGTTCCATATGAAACCTGACATTCTATGCCTCCAGGAGACCAAATCGCTCCCAGAACAGCTCCCTGCGGAGCTAAGTGCTCCTGATGGCTATCATGCTTACTTTCACTTCCCTACGCAAAAAAAGGGCTACAGCGGTGTAGCCATATATTCCAGAGAGAAACCAATAAAAGTTTCACGTGACATAGGTATTGATTCTCTAGATCAAGAGGGCCGACTAATTATGGCTGAATACGAGGATTTTGCACTGATAAATATATACTTCCCTAATGGCGGAGGGCCTGCAGAAAGACTGCGATACAAACTAGATTTCTATGATTATTTTCTTACATTCATAAACCGGTTACATATGAAACAGCCAAATATCATTTTCTGTGGCGACCTCAATGTAGCTCACAAGCCAATTGATCTAGCTAGGCCGAAAGAAAATGAGACCCATGTTGGTTTCCTCCCCATAGAGAGAGCGTGGATGGACAAGCTCACTTCCCACGGTTGGATAGATGTTTTTAGGCACTTTTATCCGGACAAAATAGATGCTTATACATATTGGGACATGAAGACATACGCAAGAGAAAGAAACGTTGGTTGGAGAATTGATTACTTTTTCTCATCGCTAGAAATACTTAAACGAATCAAATCTATAGAAATACTCGATAACATTTTAGGGTCAGACCACTGCCCTATCAAATTAACGTTAAAATAAGCCGTAAAACTAAAGGACAGATCCTGCCTACCGGCAGGCAAGTTATCCACAGTTGTCTATTTACAAATTTGTCCTTTATAAGATAGAATGTTCTTAGGCGCTTGGTAGACATTCTCGATTCTCTAATCGAGGTTAGAATCCAGGCATTAGTTCATGGAAGGCCATTCCAATGACCGGAAGACATTCTGGTTCGTGAGTATGGGCAAGGATGACGGACCCTCAATCTTCATTTATTTTTTTGGTCCCGTGCATCCCGTGTGCCCTGCTCTAATTCTGGAGTGAACTTTCTTCGGTACGCTGAAGCTCGCAAGAGCGTAGGCGACCCACGATCTCGCTTTGGCGGGGTCAATCCGCCCCGAGCTTGTCGAGGGGCGGTTTTGTTTACCCTGAGCGTAGTCGAAGGGTTTACCCTGAGCGTAGTCGAAGGGTTTACCATGAGCGTAGTCGAATGGTTTTCTATTCTGTCCCTAATAGCTGATTCCTAATAATCACTATATTTAAAGAGCAACTAGACAATAAATTTGCTAAACTGTGGATAATTATGTGGAAGATGTGTATTAAAAGACATGAATTTAAGAGCCAAAATTTTAAAATGTCTCTAATTTAAGCCACATCTTTAAAATAGACGTTTCACGCGAAACATTATGGATAATAGAACTGAAAAGCGAAAGATAGGTGATATTGGTGAGAATATTGCCTGTGACTTTCTAGAGCGAAGAGGATTTGAAATTATTGAGCGTAATTATCTTAGAAAATGGGGAGAAATAGATATTATCGCTAAGAAAAAGGATATGATTCACTTCATAGAAGTTAAAAGTGTTACACATGGAACATCTGAATATAGACCCGAAGACAATATGCACCCATGGAAACTTAGGAGGTTATCTAGGGCCATGCAGACTTATATGCTTGAAAAGAAACTTGACCTTGATTGGCAATTAGATCTCGTCACGGTCAAAATGGACCAACAAACTCGAAAGGCTAGGGTGGAATTAATTGAAAATATAATTATTTAGGTACTCACACTGAGTGGATCGAAGGGTGCGGCCAGCGGTAATCGAAACCGCGCATCGATCTTGGCAAGATCGTGTTCTACCACTAAACCATGGCCGCATTGTGGGCAGTAGACAATTCTTTGCCCAATAAGCTTATCCAAACTAGCATCTTTTCCTTTAGAAATCTACTTGAATATATGAGACCGCAGACTCCATAAACTAGCCTTCTCTTTTTTTCTCTACCCTGTATAACAACACTTTTGGTGAAACAGTCAGGAGACAACCCTGCTTTTTCGATCCAAAACTTTTTACAGACTTTGTCATCCAAGTCAGGATATAGTAATAATCCAGCACGTATTCTTTTTTCATCCACTCTGCACACATCTGTGAGAAACTTATAGCATAAGAGTACAGTTATAACCCTTTGTGATCGCCGCTTTGCGTGTTAGGATATTTCCTTACGGGCTGTAGTACAGCGGTAGTATACACGCTTCGGGAGTGTGAGACCCGAGTTCGATTCTCGGCAGCCCGACAGAGTGCTCAGCTCCGTCAATATTAGACGGGCCGTCGTATACCGGTAGTATTTGCGCTTTGGGAGCGTAAGGACTGGGTTCAATTCCCAGCGGCCCGAAAGAAGATGCGGGATTAGTTTAGTGGCAAAATGCGAGTTTTCCAAACTCGAGTCACCGTTTCGATTACGGTATCCCGCACTTGCTAGTTAAACTACCGATGGAGCTAAGGAAGCTATGTTAAAATATAGCTATGAAGATAATACTGGTGGTTACTGATAGAAATGGCAAAAATGTAGGATTTGTATCAGATGATACACGAGCCTATTCTCTAGAGGAGACATTTCGCTTAATAAAGTCTGGGAAGTTAGATGCACATATTGTAAAGGGTCAGCATGGAAATTATTTGCGCTCTACGCCAAATGCCAATGGGAAAGATAACCTCGATTACATTTCTGTTTCTGGTCGGGACATAATTTTCTACGCTCAAGGTACGAGTCGACCTGGTAGTACTCCAGCAATTACTAACTATCTTAAGAAGTACCTCGCTTCTCTAAATGAAGGTCAGCCATTTATAATACCCGTGGATAGAAATATACTTTTGGACAAGTTTCTAAAAGCTCCAACTATTGATGTTAAGAATAGGTTTGCTCCGCATACTCGTATCATTACCGAGGCAGCGAAAGAGTTCAATATTGATAATTATCTGCTAGGGGCAATCATGATTGATGAGATCGCAAGATTACTACCTTTCGAACAAATACTTGATCCTTTATTTATGCATGTACTTGGCAGAAATGTTTCAGTCGGAATAATGCAAGTTACACTGGAAACTGCTAATCAGCTAATTAAAAAAGATTTCTATAACCCAAATCCAACCGACAGGAAGCTTCCATTCAAAGGTGTTTTAAGCAATGAAGACCGTGCTTACCTATATAAATATGTATTACAAACCAAGCACAACGTCCGTTTTGCTGCTGCTTATATACACAGCCTGATTGATGAGTGGAAGAGAGTTATTGATGTATCTCAAAAACCTGAAATAATTGCAACTCTATATAATCGTATTTATAGGGAACCAAACCCTACCCCAAAGGCAAGTGAGAGAGGAGAACAAATTGCGACTGAGTTTTATCAGCTGGCTAAAAAGTGGCTGACCTGAATTCCATATGAAATACTTTACGATTAAAAATTTCCTTTTAATTATTGTAATACTGATAACATTGCTAATAGGCTCTTTCTTTGCCATGGCTTACGGTGTACCGATACATGATCTGCGTCTCTGGATACTGGAACAGCGATTTACTCATACAAATATAAACCATCCTTCTGAGTCAGTTTTCTTAGCAAGAAGAAGTTTCCTCGGAGGACCTTCTGAACATGGAAGTGCTGAGTGTGTTTACGCGACCGGCGAAATACGTAGCACAATACTTAGCAAGGATGATGTTTTGAATGCCTATAAAGGTAAAAAGATAGGAAGATTTCCCCTCAAGGTATATTTTACTGACGAAAGTGAATTGCCATATGAGGTTCCATTTGGCGAGTGGCAAAATGGACTAGATAATATAGGAACAAGCAGTGTATATATAGTTTATGCGTCAGTGATTACCTTCTTTCTTGGTGATTTGCGATGTGATGATTAGCCCTATACATAGGCAAGACCTGTGTATTGACTTAATCAGAGAAAAAAATCGAGTTTTGAGGTACGATATCGATGTTGCCCCCATAGCTTAACGGATAAAGTACCTGTCTTCGGAACAGGTGATCTGGGTTCGATTCCTGGTGGGGGCATTTGGGAAAAATGTCTAATTTCTAATGACTAATGACAAATTAAAATTCGAAATTCCAGATGAAGTGAAAAACATTTCATGCACGCTTAGTGCGACTGGTTTTGAAAATTTTCTTGTGGGCGGATGTGTGAGAGATCTAGTGATAGGAAAGAATCCTAAAGACTGGGATCTTACTACAAATGCAAGTCCCGAAAAAATTATTGAAATTTTCCCTAAAACATTTTACGAAAATGAATACGGCACAGTAGGGGTGGTAAATGAGGACACTACAGATGAAAGTTTGAAGGTTGTTGAAGTCACTCCATACCGGTTAGAGTCTGGATATTCTGACTTCCGCAGACCAGACAAAGTGGAGTGGGGGAAAACCATAGAGGAAGACTTGGCGAGAAGAGATTTTACCATGAACGCTCTGGCTTACAATATTGAAACAGGGGAGTTACTTGACCCATTCCACGGTGTAGCCGATATTGAAAAGAAACTTATTCGTACAGTCGGCAACCCGGACGAACGCTTCGGCGAAGATGCTCTCCGTATGTTCCGAGCGCTACGTTTGGCAAGCGAACTCAACTTTGCCATAGAACTGGAGACCCAAAATGCCATTTCGAAAAATGCCAAACTCTTGGAACACATTTCTCGAGAGCGAGTGCGTGATGAGTTTACGAAAATTATCATGTCGGACACGCCAGCACTAGCGTTCGACTTGGCAAGCCGCCTCGGAATCCTGGATTGCATTTCTCCAGAGTTTAAAAAGGGGATTGGGATGGAGCAAAATCAGGCACATGCATATACTGTCTGGGAACATTTGCTTCGCACCCTTAACCACTCGGCTAAAAAGAACTTTCCTCTCCACGTACGTCTAGCGGCGTTCGCACACGATATAGCCAAGCCCCATACGAGAAAGTGGTTAAAGGGGCAGTGGACATTTTATAATCACGAAGTTCTGGGGGCGAAACTAGCGAGAATCCTTCTTGCGGATTTAAAATTTTCTAAAGAGATTACCGAAAAAGTGGTGAAATTAGTGAGGTGGCATATGTTCTTCTCTGATACAGAAAAAATTTCCCTTTCTGCGGTACGCCGTATAGTACGTAACGTCGGGCCAGACTCCATCTGGGACCTTGTTAATCTCCGCGTCTGCGACAGAATCGGCACCGGTCGGCCGAAAGAAACTCCCTTCCGCCTGCGCAAATATAAATCGATGATTGAAGAAGTTCTGCGCGATCCCATTTCAGTTAGACAACTCATGATAAAGGGAAGCGATATCATGAGTTTAACTGAAACGGGACCAGGTCCCCATGTTGGTTTCATTTTGGAAATTCTTCTCTCAGAAGTATTAGATGATCCAAAGCTCAATGACAGGCAATACCTAGAAAGTAGAGTGAGGGAGTTACATGCACTCAAACCCAGTGACTTAACTGAACTCGGCAAAACCGCCCGAGCAAGAAATGAAAGTGAGGAAGAAAAAGAAATAGAAAAGATTCGCGAAGATTACAAAGTCCAGTAGTTTCACACCCTGTTAATTCCACATAACCCTTATTTTTCTTAGTTTAGTTTAGTTTAATCTCTACATCTAACTAGTACGACCGTGAGCTATAGATGTATAAGTAAACATGAAGGCAAAAAGATGTGTTAGATTAATTTACAAGAGACCAAAATTTTCTCGTAAACGTTTGTCGTTCTCAATTTCATCAACAATCATATATAGAAGGTCTCTTCCAACCCCAAGATCAGTTTTCAAAAGTCCGACAATATCTTCGCAATCATAAGGATAGACCCAGACACTATCTTGTAGACGATACAGACCAGCTGACATAAATAAATCGCGGATTTGATCTCGCATCCTTCTTTTTTTCTCTGGGATATCGAAGATCACGACTCGCCATTTCTTATCCCACTTATTCGGACGTTTGAATTTGTAGTCTTGGAGTTCCCAATGTCTTAATTTCATTTCTCCATCTTGGGTGAGTTCGTATCTACCATTTTGGTATATAAGTAAGCCCTTCTTTACCAATTTGCTAGCTGATGATCTCACGATTTCCTCTTGGCGTTTATTCGGAAGTAAACCGAGCTTACTCATAGCCCCAACCACTTGCGGGGCAACCAGCCCAATACTCAAAACTCCAGCTACTTTTACTGAATTCAAAATCAATTTCTGAATCTCTCCTCTCCTTACTCTTTTCTTATTACTTTCCTCAAGTTTTCCCATACATCTATAATACACGACCGTGAGTTATAGATGTAGAGGAAAGATAGAGCGTATTATTTAGCTGGTATTTGTTGCGCTTTACCACCAAGGGACGGTTCTTCGCGAGACTTCCAAACCATCTCAAAAATCTGCCGCATAGTTGAAGCTATATCGGGATTTTCTAGCAAGATTACTTGCATGTGTCGAAGAGAGAAAATTTGGACGAAATTGTCACCTATTTCTATAGAACAGTCACTTAAGTAAACTTTTGGATCCACATATTTCATTTTATGTCCAAAATACTCTCCTCGTTCCTTATACCATTGGAGCGAGGGGTCGTCGGGGGTTATCCCACGCAATGTGACACCAAGTTTCTTGCCTTCTTCGTTCCACTGATGAGCAAACTCGCGAAATTCTGGAGAAATATCTTCAGTCTCTCGTGCGTAAAAACCGAGAATTTCTTTGCCCTGCATGCGTTTGTTGATATTACTTAAAACTTCTTTAACATTTTTTTCACCTTCATAATAAAGCGTCTTAAAATTCTTTTCGGGCTTATCGGCAATGGCTAGAAGTTCCGGCAAAGCACTTTTCGCTATACGCAGACGGTCTTCGGCCTCGCTAAAGAATTCTTCTGGAGACTTAGCAGTAAAAACTTGTTTCTTTGCATGGGGAATCTTAAGTACCAAGCCCTTTTTTCTAAGGTCATCGAGTACCACATATACTGTTGGTCGTTTCAGGCCACTCTTCTCTGCCACGGCATAGGCAGTAGTTTGACCTAGACTAAGTAGAGCCAGATAAACTGAGCCCTCCTTCTCACTAAGACCTAGGCTCCGTAAAGATTCTTCTATTCTCATAGATAAAGTTAGTATATTCTATACTGGAAAAAGAGTCAAGTTTTTTGACTACTATATGATTTAATGTTAAAAATACTATATTTATAGCTATTTTTATAGCATATAGTCATTAGGTTTTATTGACTATTTCCTCTTAACAATATATAATGTTTGCAGACTGAACATTGAGAGAAAGGGGGTGGTTATCTGGATCGGGCTTAACTAGGGCGACTTTCGCCAGAGCCCCTGGTTACTGCAGGTAAATCCCGGACGAAGTGCCAGGAGCACGTGGCACCCAACGATTACGGGATTCCGCCGAAAGGCTTGGGCTGTTAGCCCTGCAGTGTAAAAACAACGCCCTATGAACACAAGAGCGGACGAACAAAACATCGTCCGCCGCTCTTCCGAGAAACTAATTAAAGTTGGTTTTTCAGAAGAGCGGAAATAGGTTCCGCTTAGTTCTTTACAAACCTAATCAAAAATAAGGAGATAAGCGATGGCAATGTTTGCGCGGGTCTATTCTCACCAGGTATGGTGCCGCACGAATGTGTATACCAGCATGTGCGTGGACGAAAAAGTTCACATCCACTACGAGTACAGCCCTTACAAAAATTATCATCAGGGAGTATGGAGCGTCGTGGGCAAGTGCGATGGGAGTTGTGATCTACGCAATAAGCAACCCATTCCTGCTGAGATTGAACTTAAAGTCATCGAATTACTTAAACCAGAAAGGGGGTGAAAACATGGAGGAAGATCTTTGCTTCGAGGAAGAGGAGGAGGATAGCCTCTCCAACGAGGACCTCGGACTCTGCCGCTTCTGTGGAGCGGGAGATGACGAGGGATGTGAGGGTGACTGCCCCAGCTGGCTGGAGTAGTCATTCCCGCTAACCTAACCCACTCCATCGGGGGACATAGGTGGGGTAGTCGGAGCCTGCGGTGTCCGACGAAAAATCCCAAAGATCGATAGTTGGGACGATGCGAAACTGCCTTTGCGAGTAACGCATCGAAACAGGCTGGGAGAGTAATAGAAACGGTAAAACTCTCCACTCTGTGGCGCAAACCACATAAAAAACTTGCGACGAAGCGCAATGCTTCGTCCGTTCTTCTGAGAAACTAACTTAATTTAGTTCATCAGAAGAGCGGAAATTGTTTCGCTCTAGTTCTTTGTAAACCGATAAGCCCTGACCAGCAAAGGCAGGCACGGCATTAGGAGATCAACCATGGAATGCGTCACTATCTTGGCTGGGAGCGCCTTTGAAAAGCAGGTTCCGAAGCTAATTTGCCCTGATTGCGGAAATGATACCTTTCGTATCGGACTTGAGCGTTGGGAAGGATACTACAGCACACGGAAACATGATTGGTATGTCTGTACCAAATGCGGAAAGGCACCATTGGTTCTTTAACCACTAACAAGGTCGAGCAAAATATCGCTCGACCTCCTACCAAAGTTTTCAAACGATTGAAAGTTTTGGTGGGTGAGACGATTCACCCAATGTTCTTTAAAAATAAACGCGACTCGTCGGCGATAAACAGGCGAGACCATACATCCACCGGGTAATTCGGGACATGCCTGCTCGCCGAAACCTTGGCGAAGGCGAGAGCCCGTAAACCCAGAAAGGAGGGATGTGTATGGCAAACCCAGAGAAGCTGAAACGGATCCAACGCCGCGGCGAAACCTCCTGGTCATATGTCGAAGTAGTGCCAGAGGGTCACTTCGCAGATAGGTTCGCGGAATGGTATCCGCACGCAACCGTCCAAGTCGTAGGGTTCTATCCCCACGATTGGGCGGAGAAGAAAGAAGGCGTGATTCGACTCTCTGTCTTAGGTGACCCAGTTTGTCGGTGTGGGTCTATCGAAGAGGCAGATCGGATCGTCGCTAACTTCTTCGACTGCGAGGTGAAAACCTAGCGGAGCGACGTCTGAGCAAACGTGAGTGGGGATCTCTGCGTGGGGCCTATAAGCAGAGGCGAGACCACAGCTCCCCGCCTTCGCCCAAGCTACGGGCGGGCAGGCGTGCGAAGGCACGTTAAACACTGGACGAGTGAGATATTCTCATTCGCCCGTTGTTCCGAGAAACTAATTTGAATTAGTTTTTCAGAATAGCGAAATGATTCGCTATTGTTCTTTAACGTTCGACGCGGCAAAAGCCGCGAAAGGAGACTCCCATGCGAGTTTACCCTCTGATCAACGGATCCTACACGAATTACCACGTGGATATTAACTGGGCTGTAGAGGAAATTATCGTCCACTACAGCCCCACCCCTCCCGGTGAGATTTACATCACTCAACCTGGGGGAAGTGATACGCTAATCTTGGGGCCACTTTCGGTGCCCCAGATGCGCGAACTCGTAGAAGCCTTGCAAGAGGCAATACGAGACAGGGAACCTGACGAGCTTAGGGAGAAAGAGTACCGCGCCCAGCTCAAGGGTAAACTCTGGCCTGGCACCGTCTCGTAAATTCATTCAGGTCGAGCAAAATATCGCTCGACCTCCCACCAAAGTTTTCAAATGATTGAAAGTTTTGGTGGGACCAATCAAAAAATCCGACACGTGTCGGATTTTTTGATTTCTTAGCTAAGAAAAATTTACTTCACCGCCTCTTTCAGTCCTTTAGCTGGGCGGAACTTGGGGACTCGCATCGAGGGGACAGAGATGGCCTGTCCTGTGCGAGGGTTTCGGGCCTGACGCGCTGCGCGCACTTTGGTCGAGAAGATGCCTAGACCAGCAATTAAAAAAATGTAGTAGAATAAAAGCATGAAAAGAAGAGCTAGATTGGCTATTGTGTCTAATCCAATTATCGACAGGCGGATAATTTTTATACGGGGAGAGAAAGTTATGATTGATAATGATTTAGCAAGATTATACGGAGTAACTACTTTTAACCTAAATAAGGCAGTAAAGAGAAATACCGAACGCTTCCCAAAGGATTTTATGTTTCAATTGACGAAAGAGGAGGCTCTTTCTCTAAGATTCCAAATTGGAATCTTAAAAACCGGTAGAGGCCAACATCGTAAATATCTGCCCTATGTCTTTACCCAAGAAGGCATAGCCATGTTATCAGGCGTTTTGCGAAGTAAACGAGCGGTTGCTGTTAACATAGAGATTATGAGAGCTTTTGTTCGCTTGCGAGAAATACTGATAACTCATAAGGACTTGGCTCACAAACTTGAGGAGCTTGAACAAAAATATGATGAGCAATTCAGAGCCGTCTTCGATGCCATTCGTGCACTTATGAATCCGCCTATACCTATACCGAAGGGAAGACGCATTGGGTTTAATACAAAATAATTGGCTAATCAAAAAATCTCCCTCGACTGTGCTCGGGGGATTTTTTGATTTGGCTGCTATTTACTATCTACTATCTACTATCTACTATCTACTACTTCACCGCCTCCTTCAATCCCTTAGCAGGACGAAACTTGGGTACTCGCATTGAGGGAACCGAGATGGCTTGACCGGTGCGAGGGTTTCTGGCCTGACGCGCGGCGCGAACTTTGGTTGAGAAGATGCCTAGACCGGCAATTGAAACTTCGCCACCCTTCTTTAGAGTAGAAACGATGGAATCAATGACGATATCTACGACTTCCTCTGCCTGCACCTTCGTACCACCGAGCTTGGCGTGCACTGCATTTGCAATATCTACCTTATTCATTATGTATTAACTAATATTTTATTTGATAAACCCGACTCTATAACACGTTTGATTATACAGCACCCCGTAAAATCCAGCTAGGGGCTGGATCACGGGGCAAGGACCATTTTAGCGGGCGAACTCGATTGATCTGGCTTCGCGAATGACATTGACCTTGATTTCTCCCGGATATTTAAGCTCGCTTTCGATGCGAAGAGCTATATCCCTAGCCATTTTTTTGGCTTCTAGGTCTGAAATCTTCTCCGGCATGACGAAAATACGAACTTCTCTACCTGCAGTCAGCGCGTAGGCCTTTTCCACACCCTCATAAGATAACGCGATAGCTTCCAAGTCCCCAAGTCGTTTCAGATAGCGCTCGGCAGTATCACGGCGAGCTCCCGGTCTTCCGCCAGATATAGCATCAGCCGTCTGTACAATTACTGATTCAACCGTTTCATACGGATATTCTTCGTGATGCGACTGCATGGCTTTAATTACTTCTTCGGAGATATTAAATTTTGCTAAAATCTTGCGTCCGATCTCCACATGCGTACCGGAAACTTCATGATCAAGCGCTTTGCCAATGTCGTGTAGAAGCGCGCCTGCTTTGGCAACCGCCACATCCGCGCCGACTTCTTCTGCAATCATCCCCGCCAAATGGCTCATTTCTATCGAGTGGTCCAGTACATTCTGCCCATAACTGGTGCGGAAATATAGGCGCCCCAAAAGGGAGACGAGTTTCGAGTCTAGATTATAAACTCCGCACTCGATGGCCGCCTCTTCGCCTTTCTCTTTAATAATCTTACCAATATCTGCTTGGGCCTTCTCCACAAATTCTTCGATCTTAGCTGGCTGAATTCGCCCATCAAGAATTAAATTATCGAGAGCCAATTTAGCCACAGCCCTGCGCACTGGGTCAAAAGAAGAGAGGGTAATCGAGTTTGGCGTATCATCCACGATCACCTCCACACCCGTAGCGCGTTCAAATGCTTTAATATTTCTTCCTTCTTTACCAATAATTTTCCCCTTCAAATCATCCGAGGGCAAAGTTACGTTTGTACCCATCATGGCCGAGGCCGTAGATACCGCCAATCTTTGGATAGTCGTTGATAAAATTTCCTTAGCGCGAGTGGCCATTTTTTCTTCCCCCTCTTTTTCAAGCTTCTGCGTGCGGATAAGCAGATCTTCTTCGGCCTCTTTCTCAATAGTCTTTAAAATTTCCTTTTTTGCTTCATCGGGGGAGAGGCCGGCCACCTTAGTCAATTCGGTCTGGCGCGCCCCCACTAATCTCTCCGCACTTTCGCGAAGATTCGCGACTTCTACCACTTTCTTCTTTACATTCTCTGTCTCTTTATCCAAATCAATGGTGCGCTGGTCAATAAATTCCTCCTTTTTGATAAGATGATTTTCTGATGTTTTGATTCTATTTTCACGCTCTTTAAGTTCCGTCTGAATTTTCTCTATAATTTCTTCTCCTCTCGTTTCCGCTTCTCCAATGATCCGCTGGGCCTCCTCTTTGGAAGAAAGTTCCAGTTGTCTAATCTCAAGTTCCATCGAACCCTTGCGACCAAGAGAGATCAGGAGGCGCAGTAAATACCCGAAACCGATACCGGCTGATGCGGCAAGCAGGGCTATAAGTAGCGCTAATTTAAGAGACATACACGTACGTGCGGATCAGACTGTCAGGGTGGTCAGACGGGACTTCGCCACGCCGAAGCGGGCTACGTCCTCGCGAAGGCGGGAAGAAGCTTTTTAATTAATTTTTAAGTGAACACCCGAAGTGTACTATAGCTAGAGAATCTTGTCTATGATGCCGTATTTTTTTGTCTCTTCCGCATCCATGAAGAAATCCCTATCCACATCTTTCTCTATTTTCGAGAGTGGTTGGCCAGTATTTTTTGCAAGCATTTTATTTATCACTTCCCTATTTTTCAAAATTCTCTTAGCGCTAATTTCAATATCCGAGGCCATACCTTCGACCCCACCTGACGGTTGATGAATCATGACTTCAGAATTAGCGAGAGCAAAACGCTTACCTTTTTCACCTGCCGAAAGTATTACTGCCCCCATTGAAGCTGCCAACCCAATGCATACGGTAGAAACGGCGGGCTTTATGTGATTCATTACATCCACTATTGCAAGCCCTGCTGTTACTTGGCCACCAGGAGAATTTATATAAAGAGAAATATCTTTTTTAGGATCCTCAAACTGCAAGAAAAGAAGTTGCGCTATAACAATATTAGCCACATCATAGTCAATCGGCCCGCCGAGAAAGACAATGCGCTCGCGCAAAAGTCGTGAATAAATATCATAGGCTCGCTCTCCAAACTGACTTTTCTCTATAACTGTTGGAATTAGATAGGACATTTACAACGCGTTGAGTTCGGCATCAAGGTTATCTACATTGGTGGCATTGAGATCAGCTTCGATATCAGTGGCGTTGTCAGAACTACTCTGTGTATTGATCGATTCGAGAGCGGTCGAGTTGCCTGATTCCAGGTCGGTGTTGTCGATTTTATTTTGATTCCAGAAGTAGAGTCCGCCCAAAATGATAATCACGAGCACAACTATAATCGCGATAATCGGTCCGCTTGATCCTCCCTTGGGAACACCATCCCCCATATTTGTATTGTTTGATTCGTCCATATTAGTGATTGATTAGTATGATTAATCGTCCGTACTGATTCCTTTAAGGGCCCGTACCGCATTCTTAAGACTACGATGAGCTTCACGAATATGACCCTTAACCTCCGTAGCAAGAGTACGGACTTTCTCGAAATTCTCTTTGACCTTATCACCTGTTAGGTTGAGAGACGCAAAGGTTGCGATACTTGATGTGGCGAGAGAAAGATGTTCTCGGGCTTCTGCCACAAACATTTTGGCGTCGGTAGTCGTACCGCCTGCGGCATCAACTTTCGCAATTCTTGAATCCAAACGATCTGCTATTTTACCGAGACGACCCACCGTAGCAGTAAGCACCCGGGCAGTATGCTCCGCCTTCCTTTTAGCCAGATTCTGTTGTACTTCTATTCGACGTTCGACCTTAGTATTGCTTGGGCTTGAGCTTGCGCCCTCATCTTCAGCAAAGACTGGCACGGCCAAGGTCAGGGATAATAAAAGTAATATTGCTGAATATTGTTTTTTCATGATTTAATCTTATATTGTTTGGCGTATAACTCAAGCGCTTCTTTAAATGCGGTCTGAGCCTCATCTTTACCTTTGAAGCCCTTCACTTCCACTTCCTTATTCTGGAGCTTCTTATAAGTAGAGTAGAAGTGTTCAATCTCTTTCAGAGTATGGGGGTTGATGTCCTTTAGATCCTTTACATTTTCCCAACGTACATCATCAGTGGGAACAGCAAGAATCTTATTGTCATTATCACCGCTGTCAATCATTTCCATTAGACCAACAGGACGCACCCGGACCAAGATGCCTGATTGGAGAGGATAGGTGGTGAGAATAATCACATCAAGAGCATCACCGTCGTGCCACAAGGTTTTAGGCACAAAACCGTAATCAAAGGGGAAGTCTTGAGCAGAGTGCATGACACGGTCAAGTGCGATAAGCCCAGTCTCTTTATCTATTTCGTATTTATTTTTGCTCCCGCGAGGAATTTCGACGATCACGTTCATCTCGTCTACGGTACCCGGCTCTATATCGTGCCATAAGTTCATGGGTGGTAATTTAATAATGACAAATGATTAATGATTAATCAAATTCATTATACATTAAGCATTAGACATTTGGACTTTCTGCTTCAGCGGAAGCAGTGCCCAGCTCTTCGCCTTTCGCAGACTGGATATCGATCCTCCAACCCGTAAGTTTAGCCGCGAGGCGCACATTTTGACCACCCTTACCTATAGCTAGAGACTGCTGATCTTCGGAGACGTTCACTATCGCAGTTTTCTCTGCTTCATTGATTTCAATATTAAGAATTTTCGCAGGGGAGAGAGCTTCCTCGATATATTTCTTCGGGTCAGCTGACCATTCAATAATATCTATCTTTTCACCGCGTAGTTCAGACATCACGGTCGAGACTCTTACCCCTCTCTGTCCAACAAGCGCGCCAACAGGATCAATATGTCGATCTATAGCCACGGCCGCAATTTTAGACCGATAGCCAGCTTCCCGAGCAATATCTTTAATCACTACCGCACCACTTGTAAGCTCCGGCGTTTCCGCTTCAAAAAGTTTCTCAAGAAATTTGGGATGAGAACGCGAGAGTCGAAGGAACACGCCTCTGGGACTCTCTTCTACTCGATATAAATAGGCGCGGAGTCTCTCGCCTTGACTGAAACGCTCACTAGGAATCTGTTCCTCATATGGCAAAAGACCCTGCGCTTTGCCGAGATCGACGAAGACATTGCCTCTCTCCACTCGCTCAACCGTACCGGAGACTATTTCACCCTCTTTCTTACCGAATTCCGCCACAAGGTGGGTCTTCTCTGCCTCGCGAATCTTTTGCATAATAACTTGTTTGGCGGTTTGGGCAGCGATGCGACCATAATCACCTTTAGAATCGATGGGGAAGATTATTTCTTCATCAAGTTGGGCATCCTTTTTAATTTTGCGAGCATCTTCTAGCAGAATGTGATGCTCGGTATTGTATTCGATGCGTTCATCATTTTCTTTTTTTTCTTCTCGTTCATCTAAGATGACGCGAGAGTCATCCACTACAATCTTCACTTGGAAAAAGTGTGTTTCGCCAGTATTGGGATCAAATGTGGTACGAATTATCTGGCCCTTTTTGCCATACTCTTTCTTATAGGCCGTAGCCAGAGCTGCTTCTATGGCTTCAATAATTGAAGCACGTGGAATACCCCGCACTTCTTCAAGTTCGCCGAGCACCGAATTGATGACTTTTAGATCAAACATAGTATGCGAATAGCTTTAACGAATAAGCACATACGAATAATTTACCAAAGAAGTCCGCCTCCCGGCGAACTTCTCTCTACCAACCTATTACTCCCATAGTATATCACATCTAAAAATCCCCGCAAGTTTATTGGAAATTGTCCTACTTTTTAGCCAATGCCTCAAGAGCTGGTCGGTATCGCTCGATAAATTTCTTGGTCCATTTTTCGACTTCATTAGAGCGAGACTTCATTTTCTTATTTTTCTTTGAGACAGACATGCTGGCCTTAATTATATAGGAAAGTGTTCATCAATAAAATCCCAATACGTTATAATTCTGCTATAGCGAAATGATAACGTATGTGGGTTTTGCTGTTATTTCCTCCTTGAATGAAACTTTTTGTGAGTGTCTCGAAGAGCTTTGTCTGTTACATGCGTATATATCTGGGTGGTAGCAATATTGGCATGGCCGAGAAGCATTTGGACACTACGGAGGTCGGCGCCATTGCTCAAAAGGTCGGTGGCGAAGCTGTGACGGATAACATGCGGGGTAACTTTTTTTGAAATACCAGCTTTGATGGCATAGTGTTTCACTATTCTTTCTATAGAACGACGAGTGAGAGGAGTGGCATCTTTGGTTTTACTTTCTTTTCCTACCTGGATGAAGAGAGCGTCGTTCATATCTTTACGAGCTTTTAAATATTGAGAAACAGCTTTTCTTGCCGCGTCGGAAACAAATACTACTCGCACCTTGCCACCCTTGCCTCTGATAGAAAATTCCCCGAGAGAAAAATCAGTGTCATTATTTAGTGAACAGAGTTCCGACACGCGAAGTCCGGTAGAGAAAAGCAGTTCCAAAATGGCCTTATCGCGAAGTTCTTTAACTCCATCGCCCTTTGGTGCCTCAAGTAGACGAGAAAGTTCGGCGGGAGAGATAAGATCGAGAGAGCGTTCTTCAACTTTAGCTAGCTCTATACGCTCGGCTGGCAGACTAGTGATATTTTGTCGAGCAAGATATTTAAGAAACGCGCGTAAGGCGATAAGATAATAATTCTGCGTCTTCTTCGACATAGTATCGCCAGTTTGTCTGTTGTTACCGGTCGATTGGCGGTTGAGCCACATTCTAAATTCTCTCACCACTTCATCATCAATATCCCTTGGGTTCTTTACTTCCGTATGGCTAAGAAAAACAGAAAGGTAATGATTATAGTTTTCAATGGTCTTAAGCGCCCGCCCCTTCTCAATCTCGGTGTATTCGAGAAACTGCCTTTTTAGCCCCTCGAGCTCGCTAGTAGTACCCATCCCATTAGAAATTAAAAGTTCGTAACATTGGTGATAAATCATGCCCCGCTGAATTTCTAACGGGACAAGTATTGTGCGACATTATAACACGCGGGATAGCTGTCTATTCATGCAATTTTTTGATATAATGACAGTATGAGTATAGAAACGAAACAATTCATAATATTCCCGAAACTTAGACCCGCGAATAAAAGTACCTTTTTTAGGCGTGCCCAAAAACACATCTTTAAGAAAAAAGGCGCAGGCAAAAATCTCTCCCAAAATATAGACAGGATAGTCTATGGAATCTAACAGATTTATTGTGGATAGTAGTGTATTTGTGTCGTTTTATCACGAATATGACGCAAACCACGCAAGAGCGTTACGGGTTATGGCTGAACTTGAACATAAATTTCTTGTGGTTCATCCATATGTGATACAAGAAGTTATTACTGTACTAACATATAAAGCTGGTAATAAAGTTGCTACCCAGTTTATTAGGGATATATTTGAAAATGCTCCGGATGTTCTAATTTCTCCTCTTTATATGCAAGAGAATGTCGAGTTCTTCAAAATACTTAACAAAAAGATATCTTTCACTGATGCAGCACTAATAAATTTGTCTAGAATTTTGCGTTTACCCGTAGTAACATTTGATAAACAGATTATTTCTTTACTTAGATAAATTAATGCGCAGGAAGCATACATAGGCAAGACCTATGTAGTTTTGATGAAAAAGTACGGCGAGAGCATTTTTTTGTAACGCTCGATTTTTCGCTTATTTCGAGAAATGACTAGTTTATTTTTACTACTCTTTAAAACAATTTTTTGTAAAGCAAGCCGGGCTTCTTCATTCCAAGTTTTTGTTGTTTTATAAAATAAGTCTAACTCCTCGACAATTTTTTCATCGAAATAGACTTCCATTAAATAGTCGCCGATACCAACAAAGTAATAGCTACCTTTGGGAAACAACGGCTTCTCAACGATATGATATTGAAGTAAATCTCCTTGATAATGTTTGCGTAATTCTATGTCAAGCGGATCGCTGTGTGATGAAACGAGAAATAGTTGACGCTCGTCTTTATGCATCGCTTCCACAAACATCTGTTCAGCTTCACGGCGAGCCCAGAAAAACCATTCGTGAGGATTGTAGGCGAATAGCGGCGTATGTTTCTCGGTGACCATCCCCATCATATGCAGTGCGTGAATTCCGAAGGCGTCCAGTAAATTCAAATTTTTAAACGAATAGACAACTTTATCACGACCTTTGATATTTAAGAAACTGTCGGTACCAGTAGAGCCGGAGTAATGGAATTCAGCCAGAGAGAAAAATTCGCCCATAGATTTAAGCCATTGGATATTGAGTGAGACTGATTTGCCATGGATCACAATTTTCTCCTCCTTTTTTAATTTCCTCAAAACTCGATAAACCCCCTGCTTGGTACTATTCGCACGAATAAGGGTAATGTTCTGAATAAGCTCGGACGTAGTTTTAGTCCCTTCCTTAAGGGCATTTATGACTAAATCCTCTATTGATTGAGCGTCTACCATGGTCCTAGTCTAACAGAAGTCCCTATAGAAGTAAACAACTTATTTACTTTTCTGTCTAAAACAAAGCATTTTTTGACTATAAACTATATTTAATGTGAAATACTCACAGACAAGCACCCTAACCCAAGGAGGGCAATCATGCCATTTTGCGGTTTCAATCCCACGATGATCCACGGTCTCGCGGAGTTCACCAAGGGCCTGTACGAACAGGCATTGAAACGCTCGCATGAAGAGAACATCTCAATCGAGCGGGCATTCGAGATCGAAGTCGCGGAGATGACAATCTTCCTCGCGAAGCTCGACGAGCGCTACTACAACGAGCTCCGGCCAAAGCACGATGTCGTCACAGCGCAGGAGAAACTCATCGAGTGGGCAGCGTTCTATCCCAAGCAGTAGGCATGACCGTGAGGGCCACGACAGAGTCGCGGCCCTTGTTTTATTTACTTTTTATTTACACTGAGCGAGCTTGTAGAGCGAGTCGAAGTGTGCTATATTGAGAAGTGTGATTTCAAAGACCAAGAAACTTAAGCTTATTAAGGAAGTTGCTATCCATGACAAAGATACCGGCTCTCCTGAAGTGCAAATTTCCATATTGACTAAGCGAATTGAGGAGTTAGCTAAACATCTCAAAACGCATGCCAAAGATAATCACTCACGCCGAGGCCTTTTAGCTATGGTGGCGGATCGCCAGGCACATATGAAATATTTGGAAAAGAAAAGTCCAAAGCGCGCTTCAGTTTTGCAAAAGAAACTTGGTCTGAAGAAGTAATCACCAGATAATTTACAATTTCCAATTCTCAATTTTCATTGAATTTTCAATGTATCAATGTTTGAAAATTAATTCATTGGGGCTTGATTGTAAATTGCAAAATTAAAAATTGAAAATTTATACATCCAATGACCGTAATAAAACACAAAGCCCAGCGGGTCGGCATTTTTATAGACACGCAAAACATTTATCACAGTGCGAAAAATCTCCATCACGCTAAAGCCAACTTCGGCGCGATAGTGAAAGATGTTTTAGACGGACGTTCCCTCATCCGTGCCATGGCCTATGTGGTGACGACAGAATCTGGTGAGGAAAACGCCTTTTTCGGCGCATTGGAAAAAGCGGGAATAGAGATACGCTCAAAACCACTTCAAATATTCTTAGGCGGGGCCAAGAAAGCAGATTGGGACGTCGGTCTTGCTATTGACGCGGTGACTATGGCACCCAAACTCGACAGTGTCATACTCATTTCCGGAGACGGCGACTTTGTATCTCTAGTAGAATATCTTCAAAATACCCACGGATGCCAAGTTGAAGTCGTGGCCTTCGGCAAATCTTCTTCAGCGCGCCTCATTGAAGCGGCAGACGACTTCCTCGACCTTGACCAGAATCCGAAAAAATATCTTCTCGGTGTCAAGTAAGTTAGAATGGAGCAATGGACGAAGAAACTCCTCTAAAACAAATACGCACCTTCCAAGGAGATGTGGCGGAGGCCCTAGAGAGGCAGAGGGAATCACTCGTTTCAATTCAGCGAGCAGAATATCTAAGAAAAAATACTACCCAGTCTTCCGATCTTATCACTTCAGAGAATACCAAAAGGAGGACGGATCTTTTCTTTCTCTTCCTAGGCAGTTTTGTGCTTTTCTCTGTGGGTCTTGTGGGTTCATGGTATGCGTATAATGAATTTGTTAGAAGATCAAGCACCCCCATTATCACTACACCGGCCAATAGATTTATCGCTACTAATACCAAAGTAGATTTACCCATCACGGCCAACTCTCGCGAGACCCTTATCGCCATGCTATCTAACGCTACCGAAAACATACCCAGCGGGGAACTTAGACACATAAATTTACCTCTTCCAACTAATAAGTTTCTAGAGACACTCGAAAGTCGTGCGCCCGGCAACCTTGTGAGGGCATTAAACCCTCTCTTCATGATTGGGGCCTTCGGAAAGAGCCCGACCACTGACTGGACAAGTATCTTCCTCATCTTTAAACTAGACTCGTTTGAAAATACATATTCGGGCATGCTTGAATGGGAAAAATATTTGGGTCAAGACATTGGGCCGTTATTTGCCACCGCCCCGCTCTTAAAAAATGTCCCTATAGAATCCTCATTTACTGACATAATTGACAGAAATAAAGACATTCGAATTCTCGTTCTTAACAATAAGACGGTCCTCCTATACACTTTCTTCGACAATAATATGCTTATCATTACGGACAATATCGAGACCTTAAGAATTCTCCTGGATCGCCTGACGAGAGAGAAACTTTCCCGCTAACTAAACTTCTGATAGACTCAAGTTATGGCAATTGACTACGAACACTTCAAGGGGAAACTGGAGGAGGAGAAAAAGCTTCTGGAAGAGGAGTTGGGACAGGTCGGCAGGAAAAATCCTGACAATCTTTCAGACTGGGAAGCGACAGAAAAAGACAAGGACACCTCCCAAGCGGATGAAAATACGACTGCAGACAACATCGAAGACTATGGGGGCAACATCGCTATCGTTAATACCCTTGAAAGACGCTTGAGAGATGTTGATAGCGCATTAGAAAAAATTGGTGATAAAACCTACGGCCTCTGCCAAATGTGTAAAGAAGAAATAGACACGGAAAGACTTGAAGCAAATCCATCGGCCAACACTTGCCGCAAGCATATGGAATAATGAGCTTTTCTAAGGTCTACAGCGCGCAGACGAATCTTCTCTCCGTCATCCCCATTTCTGTTGAGACAGATATTACTTCGCGTACTCTATACGCTTTTGCTGTCGTAGGCCTACCTGATAAAGCAGTGGAGGAAGCGCGAGACAGGGTGAGTGCTGCCATCAAGAATTCCGGCTTTGATTCTCCGAAATCACAAAATCAGAAGATTGTGATCTCACTTGCCCCAGCTGACGTCAGGAAAGAGGGTCCGCACTTTGACCTCTCAATGGCGCTTTCTTATCTTTTGGCCAATGATGAAATCGAATTTGATCCTGAGAGCAAAATATTTTTAGGAGAACTGTCTCTTGATGGACAGGTACGAGCTATACGCGGAATCTTACCCATTGCACGTTTCGCCAAACAAAAAGGTTTCAAGGAACTCTATGTGCCGATAGAAAATGTTCGGGAAGCAGCAATCATTGGTGGGTTGGACATCTTCGGTGTTTCATCTCTCTCAACTTTAATTAAACATCTACTGGGCACTACAATAATCCCAAAAGCGGAACTGACTATTGTTGATAAAGTGAAAACAGTTACGAGCACAGACTTCTCCGATGTTAGAGGACAGGAAAGAGCAAAGCGCGGACTTCTAATTGCGGCGGCAGGTGGACATAACGTGGCCATGTACGGCCCGCCAGGCACTGGTAAGACGATGCTCGCCAAGTCCTTTGCCGGTATTCTGCCCGAACTCTCGTTTGAAGAATCGTTGGAGGCCACCAGTATTCACTCCGTGGCTGGCATACTCTCCGAAACTTTTATCACCAATCCTCCCTTCCGCGCCCCACATCATACAGCCTCATATGTTTCATTAGTCGGTGGCGGATCTACGCCTAGGCCGGGAGAAATTACTCTCGCTCATCGCGGGGTACTCTTCATGGACGAGTTCCCAGAATTTGACAGAAGAGTAATAGAAAGTTTGCGTCAACCATTGGAAGATAAAGTGATATCTGTCTCGCGCGCCAAGGGTACGGCACATTTTCCAGCAGATGTCTTGCTCGTAGCGGCGATGAATCCATGTCCTTGCGGAAACTTCGGCTTCCGAGGAAAATCTTGCATTTGCACACCTTCTGCTCTTGCTCGCTATAGGCGGAAAATGTCCGGACCGATTATGGACAGAATAGACATTTGGCTTGAGGTGGACAGAGTCCTGCCAAGCGATCTTTCAGGCGCATCGGAAGGGGAGAAGAATGAATCGTTCCGCAGCAGAGTTGAAATGGCTCGAGCTATTCAAAAAGAACGTTTTGATAAAAAAGGGAGAAAATTATCACGTAATTCGGAAATGAGCGCAAGAGATCTCGTCACACTAGTAAATCTCGACAAAGAATCGCGGAGGACGCTTGACCTCGCCGCCGAGCGATTAAACTTTTCCCCTCGTGTATATCACAGGATGATGAAAGTGGCCCGTACTATAGCTGACCTTGAGGGTAGCGAAGAAATTACCAACTCCCACATCCTCGAAGCAGTCGAATACCGTCCGAAAAAATTTGATGTATGATAATAAAAAACTTTGATCTTTGGAATAAACTAAAAAAGCAATTAGATTCGCGGAGTGAATTTCCTTTTGCAAGCCCCAGAGAAATTTGGTGGTGTTCAATGGGTTTAAATGTTGGAGTTGAAATTAATGGTAAGAATGAAAACTTCGAACGCCCCGTGGTAATCATAAAAGCATATAGCACAGAAATGCTAAGAGTTGTACCTCTTACCACCAAACTAAAAACTGGTAAGTTTTATCTAAAACTCAATACTAGTGTATCTGAATCCTGTGCCGTGCTTTCGCAAGCTCGAATAATAAGCGCCAAAAGATTAATAAGGAAAATCGGTAAGTTGTCTGAAAAAGATTTTGAGAATATAAAAAAGAGGCTAAAGGAACTTGATTAAAATCGAAACCCGCCGTGAGGCGGGCTTCTCGGAGTCCCCCGAAGGGACCTAATGTATGCATTGTATACTATACACTTACACAGTCAAGGTCTTTATCCACACTCTCGAAGCAGTAGAATACCGCCCGAAAAAATTGATGTTTAAACTTAATACAAAAGTGAGGATGCTCTCTTCTTATTGCTTAATCAATTTACCGTTAACAAATTTATAGGTCAGTCTCTTCGATGAAGATTGCATCGCCCCGTCGGTTTGCACTACGACTGTATTTCCATTTATAGAAACAACTTCGCCATTCTCCTTACCAAAACTAACGCTATCAACGACACGCGCAACACCGTTCTCATTTTTGAAAACATACAGAATCCCACCGCTCGAGGCACGAACCACTCTCCCTGAAACAAGAGCCTCCATGATTCCATCACTATCTAGATCTACAAAGGTTATCTCCGAAAAAAAATCTGCCCCGGCCACTGCCGCATCACATGTTTGTGCTAATTGCTGGTATTTATCCCAACCAACAGAAAGGATACCTTCTTTAAATTGGACACCACACTGATCAAATCCATTTGATACCGACTCTTTTGTCAGCTGTGACTGTTCGGTCGAAACTGATCTCTTCGTCAAAGTTACATATCCTAAAGCACCTACCAATACAACAACTAAAATAGTGAGCATGAGATTCGCAAATCCTTTTTGATTTATTTTCATATGTTTATTGTATCACTTAAACCGCCCTTCGACTTCCTTCGACAAGCTCAGGATAAATCGCTCAGGGCATTTTAGCTTGCGCTAAAATGGATTCTTGGCGCCGCGGACTTCGATGTGGAGGTGCGGGCCGGTTGATTTGCCGGTACTGCCAACAGCTCCGATGACTTGACCTTGGGCAACATTCTGCCCAACTGAAACATTGTTTCTACTCATGTGAGCATAAAGCGTTTGAGTACCATTTGGGTGACTTATAACTACATACAGCCCGTAACCACCGTTATAGCCACTGCGTCGCGAGACAATAACTCTTCCGTCAGCCGCGGCAAGAATAGAAGTACCGGTAGGAGCCGCTAGGTCAATGCCATTGTTGCCGTGAATACCCTGACTTTTCCTACCACCAACTATTGGTCGAAGATAATATCCTATGTAAACAGGATAGTTCTGCGATCCGGAAGTCTTGGCTAGAGAGGTTTGAGTAGCGCTAATCACGCCATCAGGAATGATGACTACGTCTCCAACCTTGAGCTTACTAAGAGAAGTAAGATCATTGTATGAAAGAATATCATCGAGATCCGCTTTATATTTTTTAGCGATGGATTGCACGGTATCACCACTTTTAACAGTGTGGCGGACGCCAGAAATGGGCAAGATGACAAGTTCTTGTCCAATCTTTATCGAACCCTTTTTTATATCATTGGCCCAGAGGATAGTGTTTGTTGAAACACCAAACATGTCTGCAATCTCACTTAGGGTATCTCCCTGTCGTACTATATAAATACTAATCTGACCCGTGCCAGATTTACCCAAATCAACGAACACCTCACCGTCTCCACTATTTGATTCCAGAGCAGTTCCATCTACAATGGCTACTTGGGTTCCGCCCGTGCCCGTGGGGTTTATATTCAAAAAGCCTGACAACAGATTCATCGTCTGGGAATTACCAGCTCCTATGACTTCGGGCACGCGCAAAATCTGCTCCCCCTGACTGCGTGCCGCATACGCAAAGAAAGGGAGGATAACCAAGGAAAAGAGTATATATTTGACCGTTCTTTTACTAATAGACTGGGGTTAAACTGTTCAGGTTTCCGTCTTATTATACCCCATTATGCTATAGTGTCCACAATGTCAAAACCCCTTGAAAATCTCAATTCTGAACAGAAAAAGGCAGTCATGTCCACAGAAGGACCGATCCTGATCTTGGCAGGAGCCGGCGCTGGCAAAACGAGAACTATAGCAGAGAGAATTCGTCACCTTGTCGAGACAGGTGTGGCGCCTTCAGCCATTCTTGCCATCACATTCACTAATAAGGCTGCCAGGGAAATGCGCGAGCGGATAGAACAGGGAGTTAGCGGAATTGAACGGCCTTTTGTCAGTACTTTCCACTCACTCGGGGTCTACATCTTGCGAGAACAGTCAGAACAAGCTGGTATTAAAAGATATTTCACCATTTTCGATCGAGATGATAGTAAAAAAGCGGTAAGAGAAACGCTCACGACTCTTGGACTTGACCCGAAAACTCACGACCCTGCTCGTTTAATGGGCATAATTTCAAAAGAGAAGGGCAGGGGTACCAGTACCGAAGACTATATTGCAAAGGGAGAACATGGATACATTTCTAATATTTTAGCCCAGATTTGGCCTGAATATGAAAAGATTCTTGTCCGTGAAAATGCGCTCGACTTCGACGACCTGCTCATCAAGACCAGAAATCTTTTGGATAAGAATCAGTCGGTACGAGAATACTATCAAAATGTCTGGAAACATATCCACGTCGACGAGTACCAGGATACTAATCGGGTCCAATACGAGATTACACAAATGCTAGTGGGTGAGGACAAAAATATTTGTGTCGTCGGTGACATAGACCAGAATATCTATTCTTGGCGCGGAGCCGACATTCAAAATATTCTCAAATTTGAGAAAGACTATCCGGATGCAAAGATTATCACTTTAGAAGAAAATTACCGTTCCACTAAAACAATTTTGGAAGCGGCCAATGCGGTCATAGAAAAAAACAAAGTCCGATTTAAAAAAAATCTTTTTACCACGAATGCCGATGGAGATAAAATCGGAATATTTAGCGGGCTTGACGAAGTAAGTGAAGCAGAATTTATAGCCAGTAGGGCAGATGAGCTAATCCGAGGGGGACTCTCGCCGGGAGAGATTGCGGTGCTATACAGAGCCAATTTCCAGTCACGCGTACTTGAAGAGGTATTCATGAAGCACTCCATTCCTTACCAACTCCTCGGCACGCGCTTCTTTGAACGTAAAGAGGTGAAAGATATCATTGCTTACTTGCGTGCCGCACTTAATCCGGACAGTCTTTCCGATATGAAGCGCATCATTAACGTGCCCACGCGTGGAATTGGAAAAACAACATTGCAAAAAATATTTTCTGGCGATGAATCCGTACTACCGGCCTCAATGAAATTAAAGTTGGCAGGATTCCGCGCTTTGCTAAAAAAAATTAAAACGGTCTCTAAAGAGAAAAGACCAAGCGAGACTATCTCTTTCATCATCAAAGAGTCGGGACTCGAGGATGAATGGAAAGCTACGGGCGATGAAGGCCGAGCACGACTTGAGAACGCATACGAACTATCAAACTTTGCCTCTCGATACGACAACAATCCACCAGAAGATGGAGTATTAAATTTTCTCGCGGATGCCGCTCTCCAGAGTGATCAAGATGAATTGATCGATGATGGGAAAGCCGTGCGTTTGATGACAATACATGCTTCTAAAGGGCTCGAATTTGATGTCGTTTTTGTCGCGGGACTTGAGGAAGGCCTCTTCCCGCACCAGAGAACCCTTGAGGACAGCGCGGGTCAAGAAGAGGGGGAAGAGGAGAGGAGACTTTTTTATGTTGCTCTCACCAGAGCAAGGAAAAAGATTTTTCTATCACATGCCGAAACTCGCAATCTCTTCGGCAGAAAACAAATTAACATCCCATCTGAATTTATTTTCGAGATTCCCGAAACCTTGACAGAGGAAGAATCGTTCGATGAATATAGCATTACCAGAAGACCTCTCCTTGAAATCGACTTTTAACCCCTTAATGTGGACGCCAGGCGTCCACAGTTATGCTAATATGTTCTTATGGCAATGCGTAAAGTTCCTTTAGTAGAGAAGGAGTTTTATCATATCTATAATAGGGGTGTAGATAAACGAGACATCCTGCTCGACAAGTATGATTTGGATAGATTTCTGAAAGGGATGGAGGAGTTTAATGTAATCAAGCCTATTGGAAGTATCTATGAAAACAGGGTGCGCAACCATGGACGCCAGGCGTCCACGGTTGCGCAGGCTCAAAAACAGGATACCCCTTTAGTTAATTTCATAGCATATGGAGTAAATAGGAATCATTTTCATTTCATTCTTGAGCAAGTTGCTGAACGCGGCATTGAAAAGTTTATGCATCGGCTAGGAACAGGTCATAGCAAATATTTTAACACGAGACACAAAAGATCCGGGGCATTATTTCAAGGAAAATTTAAAGCAAAACTTATAAATTCTAATGAATACCTTCTTCATCTTAGTGTTTATGTAAATTTAAATGATAGGGTACATAGTCGTGGACGCCTGGCGTCCACATTAAGTAGAACGAGTTGGGACGAATATATCAAAGATGATTGCGTAGATGATTTTTGCAAAAAGGACATAATTTTGGGTCAGTTTAAAAATAAAAAGGGATATCGAAAATTTGCTGAGAGCAGCCTCGACGACATAATTGAGAGAAAAATTTTGTTAGAAGAAGAGATGGAAGACCCCGATACTGAAAATACTGCATGATAAAAACGAAGAAGTCACTCGGGCAGCATTTTTTGAGAAGCGAGAGGGCCCTTTCGACAATTATCGAAGCTGGTAATATTGTGCCGGGAGAAACAATTCTTGAGATAGGACCAGGCAGGGGAGCTTTAACACGGAGACTTCTTGACGCTGGAGCAAAAGTAATTGCGGTAGAAAAAGATGATGAATTATACGAATTTTTGCAACAAGAATACGGAAAAGAAATAAAAAATAGGAAGCTAGAACTAATTCATGCAGACATTCTCGATTTTGATCTTTCTAAACTCGCACCTAGAAACTATAAGCTGATAGCCAATATCCCCTACAATATTACCGGGGCAATCATAAGAAAATTTCTTGAGACAGATAACCAGCCGGAAAGAATGGTCCTTTTAGTACAAAAAGAGGTCGCCCGAAGGATTGTCGGTCAACTTGGAAGTCCGACTTCCAAGTTGAAAGAGAGTATTCTTTCAATCTCAGTTAAAGCTTACGGTACACCAAAATATATAGAAACAGTTAAAGCGGGTTCATTCGTACCCGCACCAAAAGTAGATTCGGCTATCATTAGCATAGAGAATATTTCGAAAGACTTTTTTAAAACCTCGGCCGTCTTCGCCGAAGGCTACGACGTGCTGAAAGAGGGGGAATTTTTTGAGATGGTGCGAGCTGGGTTTAAATCAAAGCGTAAAAAACTTTCTTCCAATCTTTCAACTATATTTCCTAAAAGCAAAGTGCGGAATGTGTTTCAAAAATTAAAATTAGACGACAATTTGCGGGCTGAAGATACAGATATTGAAACTTGGAAAAAACTTGTTTATTTACTTGTATCTGTTAGTGCCCACTTTACTCATTAGACCAATAGCTGGGAGTTCATAACACCCATAAACATATTCCATCTGGCAGGAGCCCTTATCTGGAACATAGTCACCTAAATGCCATAGGCCGGGGACGCCAATATTGTAATAGCCATAGAGAATAGTGAAGTAGGGAGAATAGACCATGGGGCCAGTAACAGTTACTGGCCCACCTAAATAAAGGGGGATGAACCATATCCAGGTATTGCCAAAACTACATGTACATTCAGTCGGGATAGAGACAATGCCACCGAAAGGTTTCAATAGAATCTGAGTCTGTGCATGCGCAGAGAATGTTATCACGAAAAATCCGACAAAAAACATAACAACAAGCAGCGCAAGCATTTTTTTAGCTTTCATCATATTACCATATCCAACTTGTATGGATCTTTATTGATACCATGTTCGTTCTGAACGTAAATCCATAGGGAAGCTTGGTATTTCCCTTGCGTAAATTTTTTAGTTTGACTATATCGGGATAAATCGCTAAGACGAAAGGTCAGCATATTCCCACTAGACGATATCGAGCCCGAAGAGTCTCCAAGCGTGGTGAAGAGATTGTTTGAAGATGTAAATCCGTTACCAGTAAGAGTGACGGTGTCGCCAGTTAGTGAGGCGTTCTCAATGGTGGGGGCCGGCTGGGGATTATTGGTAACCTTGAGAAGAATTTTAATATCCGGGTCGGATGAGCCCAAGACATTAGAAACTGAAAGTTGATATTCACCTTCGCCAAGCATTATAGGCACAAATACTTTCATAACAATTCCATCAGTGGAAGTGGCTGTAAGTTCGTTACCGTCATTAAAATAAATTTTATTGAGAGTCTTGCTGAAACCGGAACCATCAAGCTCAATCATATCGCCCGGTCGCGCTTCAAACGGAAAGGCACGAAAAAGCATCACCCTATTGACTCTCATGCCGGGGGCCGTAAGAGTATCGGTCTCAACACTCGGGAGCACGTCTAACGAAACAGGGGCGGAAATGGGCGGAGTGATCGAAGATTTAGTTTGTTTAACAAAAGCCGACTGCGAGATAGGGCCAAAGTAACCAACTGCGGGAGAAATTCCATTAAACTCTTGCCATCGCGCCAAAGCTTTTTGAGTCAAATAGCCAAAGTAGCCGTAAGAAACTCCGGCTGGCATCACAAGGTATCCATTATCAACAAGAAATTGCTGGAGAGTGGTGACTTCAGTACCCCTGCTTCCTACCGTAAGATTGGAGACAAATATCATAGAGAGCAGAGCTGACTGAAAAACAGATTTCATATACCCAATTATACTCTAAATAACCAATTTATCTCTGTTATAATAAATGCAATGCCACGAATTGGTTTCGTAAGTGCTATATTATTTTCCATCGCTCTTATCGGTGGTGCCCTGTGGTTTAGGTTTGTCAGAATTCCTCCATATTTGGCGGACATGGCTTCACTCCAAAGAGTTGAGCAACTGCCGTCCGGGGATACTTTATTGGAAGACTTCTACAATGCCGGAGCCACACTTGCCACAACATCTTCAGACCAACTGACGAAGGCGCAGTCGCTCGGGAGAGGACTTTTTTCAGACTATATTGGCCTTAAATCACAAGGTGCGGTAAATTCAAACAGCATTAAGGCGCTGGCTACTGAGTATGCGGAAAAAATGGCAAATTTCGACTTATCAATACAAAAAGTGAGTAGGGATCAAATTGTCGTGATTCCAGATTCGGAAATAAATTTGACTACATATGGAAACACTATGGGAAATATTCGCAATAAGTACAAAAATCTCGTGGCCTCTCAAGCCCAAATTGCCGGGAAAAATATCGTTGACATCGGGAGTCCGGCATTCTCAACCTTTATGAGAGCGACGGGAAAGATTTATCAAGCATCTGCTGACGAACTTCTTCTGGTCAAAGTGCCTACATCTCTTGTCGAGAACCATATGAATCTAATTAATAATTATCTAGTAAGCAGTAAGATTATGGAATCTCTCGGAAATGTTCCCGGAGACCCGATGCAAGCATACGCGGCTCTAAATATTTACGTTAAAAATAGTGAGGAGGAATCCAATTTACTATTAAATATACAGAAAGTCATGTTGTCCAATGGTATAACTTTTAACAGCATTATATGAGGAATAATAAAAAAATTATAACCCCCGTCCTAATTTTCACTTTCGCCTTTATTTTTCCAATTTCAACATGGGCACAGAGTGCGTTGGATGAAGTGCCTCCTGTCCCAATTGCTGACAAAGCCATGAGAGCAAAAGAGGTGGGAATAACTGTTTATGGTTATACCCTGTGCGTCCCCGCTACAAGTCTCTGCGTGACTTTAGATAGTATCACTACGACCGTAGCCAAAATGATACTACAGGTAGTAGTGAGCGATACGTTAATTTGGATTAATAGTGGTTTTCAGGGCAATCCGGCTTATGCGACTAATCCCGCACAATATTTCACCAAGATTGCAGATGGTGTAGCCGGAAAATTTATAGAGGGATCAGATTTGGCATTCTTGTGTTCACCATTTCAAGCTAATATTAGATTGGCTCTGACAAAATTTTATCTTGATAAACCACAATTCCAGTGTACTTTGACAGGCATAATTGCCAATATTGATGCCTTCTATGATAGCTTCGGCGAGGGTGGATGGGATGGCTGGTTTGTCATGACTCAAAATGATTCTAACAATCCCTATGGGGTATATCTTGAGGCACAAGTTGAACTTGATAAGCGCCTAGCTAAAATCTTGGGTCTTAAAGACAAACAACTTAAGTGGAATAGTGGGTTCTTGAGCTGGTCTGAATGTCTTGAGAATAATCCTGATACAGGGGAATGTATGACTGAAGATGCCGTCGTCACACCAGGTAAGGTCATTGAGGCGCAGTTAGAGGGGGTACTCGGCACTGGAGTGAGACAGCTTGAGCTGGTAGATGAGGTGGATGAGATAGTTGGCGCTCTATTTACGCAACTTCTGCAGCAAGTAGTCTTTGGTGCCAAAGGACTCTTCAGTTCCGAGGCTGAAAATTATGGAGGGGGCGGGGACGGGGGGAGTGGCCCAATCTTTTTCACTCTAAACGTATATAAATCTGGTACTGGTGTGGGAACTTTGACCTCGCTTCCCGTAGGCATTGATTGTGGGACTGACTGTAGTGCAGACTACCCGAAGGATACAGTAGTAACCCTAACCGCATCCTCAACCGCCAGCTCGACATTTACCGGCTGGTTCGGAGGGGTGTGCCCAAACGCAACGTCAACCACCTGCGCTCTTCAAATGCTTGCAAACACAAATATAACAGCTATTTTTGACAAATGAAAAAATATTTTCAACATATTTCTGGTTTCATTCTCACCATAGCAATTGTTTTCATTTTGACTGGAGTTCTGTCCCCTCAAACAACGTACGCCCTAGAATGCCCCCCTGGTCAAATAGTAGTGGTTAATGAGGATACTGGTGAGCCCTCTTGCGTAAGTGTCAACACATCATCTGAGCCGGGACCCAAAACCTCATCGCCAAGTGTTATTAGCCAGCTTCTTGGCTTTGGTACGGACATTCTACTTACCCCCTTAGGATGGCTAGCAATTATGGTCTTGCAGATCGCCACTCTCATAACTTGGCTTGGAGGCACCGTTTTAAACTACATCGTCCAGTTCACCATCGTTGAGATGAAATTTAACTTAGATAAAGCGAGTTCAATCAGCACCGCTTGGGGAGTAATCCGCGATGTCGCCAATATGGGTTTCATTTTTATCCTGCTCTACGCGGCGATACAAACCATTTTGGGCATAGGTAGCGACGTTAAGAAATTGATTGTCAATATTATAATCGTTGCCATTCTTATTAACTTCAGTCTCTTCTTTACTAAAGTAGTTATTGACGCTTCTAATGTTCTTTCGATTGCTTTCTACGATGCCATAGCGCCTGGATCGCTGACCGCGGGCGTTACAACAGAACCAACAAAGATCATAGGCATCGCTGGAAAATTAATGGAGCCATTGTATATTACGTCGCTTTGGGAAGCTGCGGAAGTGAAAGCATTCGAAGGGAAAAAGACAATCATCATAGGAGTAATGGGTACCGTCGTTGCTCTAATTGCGGCCTTCATTTTCTTCGCCATAGCCATAATGTTTGTTATTCGTTTTGTGGTGCTCATATTTGTTCTTATTTTATCTCCTTTGGCATTCTTGGGATTCATTTTGCCTCAACTGAAGTCTGAGAAAGATAAGTGGATTCAGGCCCTCTTGGGTCAGGCGTTCTTCGCGCCAATATACTTCATGCTCACGTGGATAGTAATATTGGTCGCTCAAGGACTATACAAGAAACCAGCTGGAGCTAGCATGGAAAAGGTTTTTATAGGGGACGTAAGCGCGGACGGCACATCAATGACACCACCGTCACCAGATGAAATAGGAATCTTGTTAAACTTCATAATAGTAATCGTCATGCTTATCGCTTCGCTCATCATTGCCAAACAGTGGGCCGACAAAGCCGGCCACGGCGTCCCCGGTCTCACCAAGTGGGCCATGGGCGCCGCCGGCGGGGCAACGCTTGGCATGGCGGGGAGGATGGGTAGAGGAACTATCGGTCGAGTGGGTCAAGCTGTGGCAGATAATAGGTGGCTGAAAGAGAGAGCCCCAGACAGCCGTGCGGCACGATTGGCTCTGGCCGCTGGTAAAAAAACTGGTGCAGCTGGATTTGATATTAGAGGAACTGCTCTTGGTGGACCTCTAGAAGCCGGTAAAGCTAGTGGAAAGGGTGGGTATCAAGCAGAGCGAGAAGAAAAAATTAAGAAAAGAATGCAATTCGCAGAAAAAGACATGAATGACACCGTTACTGGTGCTCATGTGGAAAGCGAGATGGCCAATAGGAGGTGGAATGTCGATGCAAGAGATCGTGATTGGCTCCAAAATACCGTAGGATTAAGTCCTGCACAAATTGCAGCCATAAATACTGGTGGTGCAAGCAAAAATCAAATAGAGAGACATGGAATAACTGCTCGGCAGGCCGAGGATATGAGAAAACGAGTTCAGAGGGAACTCATAGCTCCGTTAGACATAGTTAATGAAGAGAGACGAACCAGATACCTGCATAACCTCAGTCAAACTCACTGGTATACACCTAATCTTTACAGCGGGGTCTCTGATGATGCGCAAGCTGCACGACTAATGAGGGAGGGGAAAAAATCTAAATCACCTAAAGACTCCTTGATAGAGGCGATAGAAGAGTATCAGAAAACGACAGCATCGACACCACCTTCTTCGCCAGCATCACTTCCGTCTCCCACATCTCCAACACCACCAACGTCGGGAACTGCCACACCATGAACCAAGACCTAAAAAATACAATTAGAGAAAGACTCAATAAATTACCACCTGATGTGGTTGCCGCTATCACCAATGTCTCATGGGTGGAAAAGATTCAAGATATTGCTAAGGGCAATAAACTCGATGAAGAGAGAGGGGAGTTATTCTGGACCGAAACTATGCTGGTGGTTCTAGGAATTGAGTCTCCCGAAAAATACCCAATTAATTTAGCGGCAAATGTCCGCCTAGATGATGGCACCGTTATAAAGATTGCCAAAGAGGTAGATGAGCAAATTATTACGCCAATATTAAGCGCAATTGAAAGAGTAAAACAAAAACCGCTCGAAAAGGATGTTAGTGAGATTAAATCGAATCTTCCCACTTCGACCACTCTCCCCGAAATTCCTCCCACTAATCTGCCCATGATAGAGAAAGGGGAAGAAGCGCACACTGTCCCCCAGAAAAAGTCTAAATCTCTCACTGAAGTACCACTACCAGATTATCGCTATGAGGGAGGTGATCCTTATAGAGAACCGTTGAAATAACTTCTAGGTCTATAGCGCAGAAAGTTCCTAGTTCCTAGTTCCTAGTGTACTAGGAACTTTGCTTTAACCCTCTCTTTAACACAGAGAATTTTGATATAATATTCCTATGCGTTATCAAGTTCCACAATTCATCGATGTTGAAGATAAGATCTTTGGTCCCCTGACCTTCAAGCAGTTCATTTATGTGGTCGGCGGGGCGGGTATCTGCGTTATGCTCTTTATTTTCCTACCACGATTTATCGCCATTATCCTGTCCTTACCAGTAGCTCTATTTGCCGCCGCGCTGGCATTTTACAAAGTGAATAACAGGCCGTTTGTAATCGCGGCGGAAGCATTTGTAAAGTATCTATTCACCAACAAACTCTACATTTGGAAAAAGGTGGAAAGAGAAGTAATTTCAGGAGCCGCCTCCGCACAAGACTCCGGCGAGCTGAGGCAAGTTTATGTGCCGAAGCTCTCGGACTCAAAGCTTAAAGAACTTAGTTGGAGTCTCGATATTAAAGAAAACCGAAACCCGGTAACGGAAGACCAAGCATAAATGTCTAATGACAAATGCTTAATGAATGGCTAAGCCCCAATGACTAAATTTTATCATTTAGGTTTTATTTATCATTAAGCATTAGTCATTTAGATTTTTAAGTAAGGTATAATATTCCCATGGCCGTCACTTCAAACGCTACCCAAGAATTTGTTCCTCTCAAGGAAGTGCGTGATGGCATTGTCCTCCTTAAGGACGGGGGCATGCGCGCCATTCTTTTGTGTTCGTCTTTAAATTTTTCCCTCAAATCTAGCGATGAAAGGAATGCCATCCTGATGCAGTTCCAAGATTTTCTCAATTCTCTGGATTTCTCTATCGAAATAGTCATTCAATCCCGCAAACTCGATATCCGTCCCTACATCGCCCTTCTCGAAGAGAGGGAGAAGGCGCAAACCAATAGTCTTATGAAGATACAGGTTCGAGAATATATCGGCTTCATCAAGAATTTTGCCGAAAATACCAATATCATGACCAAGCACTTTTTTATCGTCGTGCCTTACAGTCCTGCGATAATAAATACCAGCGAGTCGGGCGGGATCATCTCACGACTGGGCCTCGGCACAAAGAAAGAAAAGACCTCTGCGGCAGACGCCAGTTTCGAGGAGAATCGGAGCCAGCTGGAGGAGCGTCTGTTGGTCGTCGAGCAGGGACTTATTCGCGCCGGTATCCGCGTGGCCCAACTCGGCACGGAAGAGGTTATCGAGCTCTTTTACAAGGCGTTCAATCCCGGCGAATTGGAGAAGCCACTTAGAATTAAATAGTTCGATGGTACGATAAACTCACCACAAGCAAACTCACTATAAATAGCATGTCAATCTTTAGCTCATTATTCAAAAAGAAGAGCGCCGTGGCAGAGATTCCTTCCATTTTGCCCAAAGAAATTTTCGATGCTGGAGCTCTTGAGTTGAAAGACATTATCGCCCCATCGGCCCTTAAAGTTTCGTCGAAAGAAATAAATCTGGGCGAAAAAATCTTGCGAAGTTTCTTTGTCATATCATACCCGCGCTTTCTCTCCGATGACTGGTTTAGCCCAATTATCAATATGGAGAAGGTCTTTGACGTCTCTATTTTCATCCATCCCATTGAAACTTCAAAAGTCTTGCGCCAATTCCAGAGAAAGGTGGCCGAAGTCCAGAGCCAAATCCACGGTCGTGAAGAAAAGGGGCTGGTGCGCGACCCGAAACTTGATGTGGCTTACCAAGACCTTGAGAATCTTCGCGATCAGCTACAACAAGCGCAAGAAAAGCTCTTTGATGTTGGTCTCTACATTAGCATCTATGGTGACAATGATAACGAGCTTGATAAAGCCGAATCCGAGATGAAGGCCATCCTTGAAGCTAAGCTCATTTACATCAAACCGGCGCTCTTCCAACAAGAACAGGGGTATAAAAGCACCCTGCCTCTCGGAAACGACCTTCTTGAGGTGCATTCTAAATTGAATTCCGCGCCGCTCTCCTCTCTCTTTCCATTCACCTCTTTCGACCTAACTTCTGACAAAGGCATTCTCTATGGTATCAACAGGCATAATTCATCTCTGGTCCTCTTCGATCGCTTCTCGCTTGAAAATTATAATTCGGTGACCTTCGCTAAGGCTGGAGCGGGGAAAAGTTATGCCGCGAAATTAGAGATCTTGCGAACACTAATGTTTGAGACGGAAGTCATTGTGATAGACCCCGAGCGAGAGTATGAGTACATGACGGAGGCCACGGGCGGAAGATATTTCAAAATCTCTCTAAACTCTGAACACCACATCAACCCCTTTGATTTGCCCGTGCCCACTGAAGGCGAGAGTGCCGCCAATGTATTGCGCTCCAACATTATCAACTTAGTCGGTCTCTTTCGCTTGATGATGGGGGGACTCACCGCCGAGGAAGATGCCATCATCGACCGCGCCATTACCGAAACTTACGCGCTGAAGGATATTACGGTGGAGTCAGACTTCCGCACTGTTGAACCCCCGCTCATGTCCGACTTTGAAATGGTTCTCTCTGGTCTTGAAGGTGGAGACTCTCTGGCGCAACGGCTTAGCAAATATACCAAAGGCACTTGGTCCGGCTTTATCAATAAGCCGACGAATGTTGATATCAATAGAAAATTCGTCGTGTTCTCACTAAGAGATATGGAAGACGAGCTCAAACCGATCGCCATGTACATCATCACGCACTATATCTGGAACGCCATAAGGAGAGAACTCAAGAAACGACTGCTTGTCATCGATGAAGCGTGGTGGATGATGAAGTCAGAAGATACCGCTTCATTTCTCATGGGACTCGTCAAACGCGGGCGCAAATACTACCTCGGCGTAGCCACTATCACTCAAGATGTGGGTGACTTCTTGAAAAGTCCTTATGGTCTGCCTATTATCACCAACTCTTCCATACAAATACTGTTGAAGCAGTCGCCCACGACTATAGACGATCTTCAAAAAACTTTTAACCTCACTGACGAAGAGAAGTATCTCTTGCTTGAGTCAGACAGGGGGGAGGGTATATTCTTCGCCGGTCTTAAACACGTCGCTATTAAAAATATTGCTTCGTATACAGAAGACCAGATTATCACTTCCGACCCGTCACAAGTTTTGGCCATCAAGAAGGCGAGGAAGGAGGCCACTGAAGACAAAGAGGTGGCACTAGAAGCTGCCAAAGCAGAGATCAAAGAAGCTACAACTACTAATCAATGAAGCCAGAAGAGAAGAAGGGTCTCGATAACGCAACAATCGCTTTAATGACAGCTGTTGCATTATTTTATGATGTACTACAAATACTCCTTGCTCTAATTTTTTTGGGGTGGCTTATCCTCCCTATCGCTTACTTAACCTTCTTCGTATGGTTTAAAATTCATGGATTGAATTTTCTTAGCTTAAAACGCGCCCCGACGATCGGTGTAGGATTCTTATTGGAATTTATTTCTGCGGGCATTATTCCTGCAATTACTTTTGCCGTCTTGCGAGTGGCCCTTGATTCAAAAATGAAGAAAATTATTGGAAAAATTCCTGGTGGACAGATGGCTAGCGGTGCCTTAGCAAACAAAATGGGAGTTGCCCGAGTGAATAGTGGTCCGAGAGAACAGCAATCAGAGACAAGTCAGACTGAATCACCGAAACGTAGTGGGACCCAACCATTATATTCGGTAAGTGGCGGGAAGGGGAATTCTAAACAACGTATGGATGAAGGAAGTAAAAATCAAGAGCGAGCACCGGCACAGGAGCGCGCTGGAATCGCTGCAATTCTTCAAGCGCAAGGTATACCGCCTAGTGAAGAAGGGATTGATGCAGCTTGGAGAAGTGGGCTTGGTCAAGAGTCCCGAGGGCCAAAGGCATTACACTTCCCAGGTGGATTGCGTGCTGTCGTGAATGCAGACGATAAGCCACTATCCGCGCAGATCGATTTCATGCCACGTGGTATCACTAGCCGCACACCGACGCGACGTACTGAGTTTCTGCTCGCCGGATACGATGATTTCAAGAGGTTGTTTGAATCAATTGATAGCGGAAAGTTCCCGCCCACTCATGTATTCAAAGGTAGCACTAATCAGGAAATGGCGGGGGTAGCGCTCAAATTGGGATTTAAGATAGATTCGCAGGACGGTGATCGCTATCGAGTAGTCGGCCGCCTAGAAGATATCCGGGCGGCACTTGCATCATTAGAAGGGAAGGCGACCACTACTGGCGCCCCACTTCTGCAAAAAATGCGTGAGCGTGTCCAACACCAACATTCAGCATCAAAGTAAACACGCAGTTGTGTAAGATACCAGTTCACCACTCGATTTCCTGACCTGCAAGGCAAGACCTTGCAGGTTAATGCGGCGGTTTGATAAAAAACGCCTAATTGCAACAACCAATGGTAAAAATTTGGAGATGGGGTAGAATATAAGCATTATTATTTAAATAATTAATATGGGAATGGAATCTTTAGAAACAGGTGGAAAATCAAAGCAAGAAATAGCAGTCCAAGCTCTAAAAGAGGGCGGGTCTCTAAGTCTCACCAGTCTCTTTCTTGAAGGGTTGGGATATACAGCGGACAAATTACCAATGAAGCCGCTCACATGGAATGAAAATGCTGGGGTCATCGTTGTGGCTGATTCAGAAGGGAAAAGATTTGCTATTCCCAGTTCAGAGCAGTCCCGTGACGCTCTGTCTAAGAGTGGCTTAGAAAAAGACGAATCAGTTGGAGTACCAAATCTTAATGAGGCCAACATGTGGAATAAAAACGAGGCAGTAAGAGAGCAAAACTCAGGATTCCAAAGATGGCGAAGTCTTGCCTCTGAAGCAAAACCCGTCCAGGACCTCGAAACTCAAGCTCAGATTGAAGCATCGAGACTCGCACGAGAGGCGCTTTCTAGTGAGCAAAAAGAAAAAGATCAGGGAAGAATCGACGAATTAAGAGGAGATCTGGGTATAAAGTAGCTATTGCTTAAATGATTACGAAAAAATGAAACTGCCAGAACAAGTTGATGTTGAATTGACAAGCGGGGATGAAAACATATCTGGGCTTATTGTCGAAATGAAGGTAACTGCTGGAAATAAAAATCCGTATTATATTTATTTTCCCAAAACAGACAAAAACGGAAAGTCTTTACTTAAACAGGAGGATATTATTGGTCAATTCAATGATTACAATGAAGTTTCTATGATGGATTATAATGGCACGACAGAAGCGGCTAATCCTGAAGTTGAGATCACCCTCTTTGACTATTCAGGTATGCTAAAAAATAAGGATGTGATTTTGGGGTTTCCGCTCTCTAGCTATGAAAAAACGCGATGGAAATCACGCCAGGAAAAGTATGACTACATGATTTCTTGCGAGAACGGAAAATTCAAACTGCCACCTACTATGATCAATTTGGAAAAAACATCCGACATTAAACTAGAGATAGAAAAGAGATAAAACTGGACACTAAATGATTGACAGTGTGCGCACATTGTGTATACTTGATTCATGACCACATTAAATATAAGGATTGATGAAAAAGTGAAGAAAGAAGCTGGGCGCACTCTAGCTAGCTTGGGCATGGATACTTCTACTGCAGTAAAGATATTCCTTAACCAAGTAATAGTTGATCAAGGACTACCTTTTATTCCAAAAAGAAGCCCGAAAGAAATTCGTTTAGGATGGGATGCCGAAATAGAAGAAGCGAAGAAACAAAAGCCATATAAAACTGCTAAACAGGCAGTGCGAAGTGCATTGAAATAAGACAATGTACGAAATCCGATTGGCAAAATCGTTTCGAAAATCACTTAAAAGAATAGTTCGCTCGGGGCAAGAAAGAGGTGTCAAGGAAGAGATTGAGAGCATTCTAGATATTATTGCTAGAAAACAAAATCTTCCTAAAAAATACGACGATCACGCATTAACAGGTGATTATAAGGGGTATAGAGAATGTCACCTAAGACCCGATCTTCTTTTAATCTACCAAGTAAATACAAGAGAGGGTATTGTCTATGCCGTTAATGTTGGCTCACATCCAGAACTGTTTTCTTGAGATTTCTGAATTCTTTATGTAACCTGCAAGACAAGCGCTCGCAGGTTCCTGCATGTCATCAACACCCAACCTAAAGAAGACGTCCTGAAGCAGTATATAATAATGTTATGAGAAAAATTACCTTTCTGATATTAATTCTCCTCCTCACTATGCCCACACTGGGACTACAAGCACAAACAGTAGACCTTCTATGGCGGGGAGATACTTACACACCACCTTTCTATAAAGGCCGGACTTTGTGGTCTAACCAATCTAGAATTAGTTTTGTCGCTCTGCCTCACGGCCTCGGCAATCCGCAAAGCTTAAGTTATAAGTGGACAAAGGACGGCACTGTTTTAGGCAACATCAACGGCGTGGGCAAAAATACTCTCACCTTCGTCGACTCTGTTTTTTCTCGACCACAAGTTGTAAAGGTTGACATTCTCTCTTCAGATAAGAAGAGCGTGCTAGCAACTGCCTCTGTCTTAGTCTCTCCGATACCGCCGTTACTCACGATTTATGAAAACAATCCTCTGTATGGATTCATGTTCCATAGAGAAACAACTGGCACATTCGGTCTCTCGGAGAAAGAAGTGACTTTTACCGCCTTTCCACTTTTCTTCAGCGCAAGTAGCCGTCTAGACAATACAATGGCATATGAGTGGAAAACCAATGTCGGCACCGATGCGGAAACAAACAATTCCGTAACCTATCGCAGTCCGGATAATGCCGCCGGCGCATCAGAAGTTCAGGTATCCGCCTCTATGGCAGATAAAATCATGCAAACCGCCCACAATAATTTCTTGGTAAAATTTGGAATATGAAAAAAACTTTTTTAGTACTTGCCCTTTGTTATTTACTTTCTTCTGCTATCCCCGCCTTTGCCGCGGAAGCCACCCCGTATACGCTACTCGCCCCCATTCCTCTAAAGGGGCTCGAGGGAGGAGATACCCCTACGACCACACCCGGGCCATACATTGAAGGTATCTTCACTTTAATCATTGCTGTGGCCGGGGGGCTCGCGGTGGTCAAAATAATTTTTGGCGGCATCAAATATATGTCAACTGACGCATTTACCGATAAGAGTGAAGCTAAAGATACAATCCAGAATGCTTTATGGGGGCTCTTATTGGTTATTAGCGCATGGCTCATTCTCAATACCATCAATCCAGCTTTGACGACGTTTAAGCTGACCATTCCATGAAAAAAATATTAATAGTTTTAATATCTCTCATCCTAATTGCCTTCATTGCATTGTCTGGGTGGTATTTGCTCTTTAAATCTCCTAATACCCCAGTTGCAGAGACCATAAAAAACATTTTGCCTTTCGGTTCAGCCCCGACGTCCTCCGGGGTCGGGGTTCCGACCTCCAGTCCCACTGGAGCGTCGGAAGGGACTGAAGCCAGATCAACATCGAATCTTTTTCGTATATCCGCGGAACCCGTTGCTGGAGCAGTGGTTCTCAAAGCAACAATCGTACGTTATGTCGACCGCGCAACAGGGCACATATATGACACAGACTTAGTAACCATGGTCACAACAAAAGTTACAAATCAAACTCTACCGAAGATTTATGAGGCCTATTTCAAAGAGGATGGTAATTCAGTACTTTTAAGATCTCTTAGAGAAGATTCTGACATGATAGATAATCTTGTTTGGACACTCACTCCACCTAAAGCTGGCGCACTTGACACTCTCTACAGCGCCACTTCTACTCGTCTTCAAGGGAAAATTGGTAGTGTGGCAGTAGGTTCTGGAAATGCGCTTTTCTATACCATGGAAGATACTTCTTCTATTATGACATCAGCATTTAATGGCGCGGGAGCCAAAAAACTTCTCAACTCCTCTTTCAAAGATTGGCGAGTGGCTTCGGCCGCAAACACTCTTATTGTTTATACCAAGGCGAGCCGAGATGTATCTGGTTACGCATATACTCTTAACACCTTAAACGAATCTTTGACAAAACTTCTTGGCCCTCTAAACGCTCTTACGTTAATTCCCAACACGGCAAATAATCGGGTGCTGTATTCGTATGTGGAAAGTGGCAAAACAAAAACATTTGCTAAAAACCTCAAGACTAATGCTCTTTCCGAAATAGTTCCGAGTACCTTGGCCGAAAAGTGCGTCTGGAGCGTAAAGAATACTGACTTAGTATTTTGCGGAGCACCTACAGAGGACTGGGATAAAGGGGAGCCGGATAATTGGTATCGGGGTCTGACACACTTCTCTGACCACATATGGCTCTTTGATACCAAAGTCAACATCGCCCGCGTCTTAGTTGAACCTAAATCAGTCCTCGATCAAGATATTGACGCGGTAGAACTTAAACTTTCTGCCAATGAAGATTATCTTGTTTTTATAAATAAGAATGATTTGTCTCTTTGGGCGCTTAGATTAGTAGATAGTATTTAGTAAATAGTAGATAGTTAATGCAGAATATTTCTTCTTATAGAGATCTGATTGTCTGGAAGAAAGCTGTTGGTTTAGCTATCGAAACCTATCATTTAACAGATCAATTTCCAAAAGAAGAAGTTTATGGACTAATATCTCAAATGAGAAGGGCCGCTGTGTCTGTCCCATCAAATATAGCTGAGGGGAGCATCCGCGGAAGCAAGAGAGATTTCTGTCATTTCCTTAGGATTGCCAGTGGCTCAGTTGCTGAATTGGAAACTCAGGTAGAGGTAACTATTTTTTCACCTCATATTCTAACAGCAAGTATGAGTTTTCTAGTTGTTTCATTTGGACTAACTTAAGAGCTTTGATTTTAAATAATTCATCTGGCGAGTGGAGTGATTCACCATCCATCAAAAAAGAGCGTCTGGCTTTTCTTCGCCAAGTAAGCAATTCCTCTCTTCCTGAGATGAGGTTTGCTATCAATAACGATAAAACTAACTCGCGTCTTTTCTGGCTCATCAACCCTTTCGTTCACACCAATCTTTTCAAAAACGCGTCCGGAGTTTAGAGAATTTTGTATTCATTTCTATTTACTAACTACTATTTACTATCTACTTTCGTGAGCCGCCGGCGAACGAACAGTTCTTGGACGATACTGAAGAGATTGGTTGTCAGCCAGTAGAGGGCAATCACGCCAGAAATATTATAAGAGATAAAAAAAACAATCACGGGGAAAAAGTACTTCATTTGAGTTTGCATACTGCGGGCAAGATTACTTCCAAATGAATTATCTTTAGAAAGAATTTGTCCTTGTGTCGAAATTTGGAATTGAAAATATGTAGAAACAGCAGCAAATAATGCGAGTGGGATACTTTTGGATGTAATATCCATAATGCCCAGAAATGTCGTATTAATAATAGAGGGTACCGACACAAATGAATAAAGAAGGGTTGTGTTAATTACAGGAAAATGCAGAAAAATCTGGTACAAAGCGAAAATAATTGGAATTTGAATGAGAATCACCAATATCCCCGAAAACGGATTAACCCCTTTTTCTCTATAAAGGGAGAGGGTCTGTTTAGCAAGTTCTTCAGCTTGATCTTTGTATCTCTCTTTGATCATGGCAATTTCCGGACCTATCTCAGCCATTTTTACTTGAGTAATCACCGCTTTTCTTGAAAGAGGAAACATAATCAGACGCACAATAACAGTAAGAATAATTACAATAATCCCCGCATCAGCCCACGGCAATACTTTAAACAGAGCCACCAGAAGATTATAGAGTGGATCAAAAAAAAGAGTGTGGTAAAGAAAAGACATTAGATTACTTGTGGTGAGTCCGTCGAACCATTATAACCTATAACCCAATAGCAACCTCAATTCGTTTTCCAATTCCTTTCCTTTTACATGTTCAGCATCTGCCTTAGCCACGACTAGATAAACTCCTGGGTTTAGATTTTTTATCAAATCGCGCATTATGGCCCGAATTCTTCTTTTGATTGTATTCCTGATGACGGCTTTTTTAGAAATTTTTTTAGAAACAGATATAACCAGCCGAGTTTCATCTGCAGAAGAAAAACGAATATAAAAATGCACGGTGTGGGTAATTAAACTGCAAGACGAGCCCGTCCCTTTCTTCTTCTATTTCTAATCGTCCTTCTGCCGGTGGAAGTTTTTTGTCTAGAAAGAAATCCGTGCGTCCTAGCTCGCTTGCGTCTTTTTGGTTTATATGTCGTAGACATTTTTTATTTATAGTGAGCTTGTCGAACCTATTAACAGGTTATAAACACATTATAAACACTTTTCTACTTCTTTACAAGTTTTTATCTGGCTCGCAAAAGATATACTATAGTGACTAAAAATTTCTATGATGGAATACAAACAACTGTGGCAAAGCGTTCTCGTAGAAATGGAGTTAAATATATCAAGCGCCAACTTCACAACGTGGTTTAAAGATACCCGCATTGTAAAGGAGGATGGCGGAATTGTGGTGCTCTCCGTGCCAAATGCCTTTGTGAAGGAGTGGCTCCTAACTAAGTACCACAGCACAATACTAAGAAGCCTAAGAAGTCTTGCGGGATCCGTCCATTCCGTTGAATACGTGGTAAATAAAGAGGAGTCGCGAAGAAAAGACGAGGTCCCCACCCAGGGCCTTCACACTAAAGAGCTTCCACTACCAGAAGTGCAAGTTAACAAGGACAGTAACTTAAACCCGCGCTACACCTTTGAAACATTTGTTGTTGGGCCATTTAATGAACTAGCTCATGCCGCCGCCCAAGCGATTATCAAAAAGCCTGGCATCATGTATAACCCTCTTTTCATACATGGCCCTACCGGTCATGGCAAAACTCACCTAATTCAGGCTATTGGCAATCACATCAAGACGACTAGCCCCGGCAAAAAGGTGTATTACATGACCTCTGAACAATTCGGGCAAGATTGCATGAACGCGCTCCAGCATCAGAAAATGAATAATTTTAAGGAAAAATATCGTAAATACGACGTCTTAATCGTTGACGATATTCAATTTTTCTCTGATAAACAGAAATTCCAGGAAGAACTCTTTCACTTGTTTAATACCCTCCACGATAATAATAAACAAATCATCTTTTCGTCCGATAAACATCCATACTTTATTACGGGTCTGGAAGAAAGACTGAAGTCCAGACTCTCGGCTGGGATGACCGTGGATATCCCTGCGCCCGACAAAGAGTCGAGAATCGCTATTGTGTCGTCTAAGGCACGCCAACAGGGCGTTGCATTATCTAGTGAGATCATAGACTACCTGGCCCACACTATTAACGGCAACATTAGAGACTTGGAGGGTGCCGTTAATACCTTACTTTGTCATGCTCAATTGAAAAATAGGGAGATATCAATAATAGATGTTAGAAATTATATAAAAAACAATATAAAACCAAAGAAAACTATCGCCGTGAAAGATGTGGTGAGAATTGTATCGGATTTTTATAACATTAAGGAGGAAAGTATTTATGAGAAAACGAGACATAAGGAGGTTATAAGACCTCGTCAAATCATTATGTATATCTTGCGCGAGGACTTTAATATATCTTATCCCTCAATCGGACAAAAGATTGGGGGAAGGGATCATACAACTGTCATTCATTCGTGTGAAAAAATAAAAACTGATTTAAAGGAGGACCAGAGTTTATTAGAGGAAGTTGGCCAAATTAGAAATTTATTATCTGTATAATACTATGTGGATAAATAACAACAAACTTGTTAATAAGATGTTCATAAAAAAGGATAAACTAGGAGTTATTAATAGCGTCACTCAATACTCCGGAAACTACCCACATGCTATTGTAAATTGTTTTACAAAATATTGTTTATTAAAACAATATAATGTGTTATACACATATACACACATCTAATAATAGTAATAAATTTTATATATGAAAATAGAATGTATTAAAGAACAACTAGAAGAGGCGCTGAACAAAGCCGAAAAAATAACAGGTAGAAACACAACCCTCCCTGTCTTATCAGGGTTTTATTTTGATGTACATAAAAACCTTTTATTAATTAAGGCCACTAATTTAGATTTAGGTATTTCTATTAAACTGCCGGTGAAAATGATTGAGCCGGGGGTTGTGGTTGTTCCGGCCCATATCATATCCTCTTTTATTTCCTCTCTGACTAAAGACAGGAACGTAATACTAAACACTAAAGATCAGACACTTGAGGTAAAGACATCCTCGACTAAATCTTATATTAAAACTATGTCAAGCGACGACTTTCCTGTTATTCCTGAAATAGATGATGATAAGGCGTTCTCTTTACCGGCACGAGACCTCGTTTTTGGTATAAAATCCGTCATTTATGCGGCGGCCGTGGGCAGTGTGAAGCCAGAGCTCTCTTCAGTGTCGATAACGAGCGACGGGGAATTTCTGATATTTGCCGCCACAGATTCATTTAGGCTAGCGGAGAAAAAAATAAGAGTAAAGAAAACCCCGCACTTCAAGCAAATTCTTATTCCACAAAAAAATGCTACGGAAATAATTAAGATTTTTGATAAGGGAGATGAAGATGTGGCAGTTTCTATTGAGGAGCATCAAATGGCCATGCGTTCGCAAAACGTATATTTAACCTCGCGTATCATTGATGGAACCTTTCCTGACTATAAGCAAATTATTCCCCAAGAAACTACATCCAAAGCGGTCTTGTTAAAACAGGATCTGGCCAATTCTTTCAAAACAAGTCTGGTCTTTTCGGACAACTTTAATCAACTGACAATAAAAATTTTACCAAAAGCCAAGAGCTTTGAAATTGAAGCAAAAAATTCTTCCATAGGAGGAAGCACCTACAGTATTGACTCAGTTATAGAGGGAGAAGATATTTCAATCAATGTTAACAGTCGATATTTCGGAGATTGCCTCCAGTCTATTACGACAGACAGCGTTTCCTTGAGCTTTGCTGGCCAAGCTAAGCCCATTATCGTCCAGGGGGTGGGGGATACAAGCTTTCTGTATCTAGTGATGCCTATGAATCAATCCTAAGCGACCACAGGTGTACGCTGTATTCCCAATTTCTAAATTGTGGGTCATTTGAAAAATTTTCAGGAGAGGGACCTCGTGGGTCATTTTTATCAACCCAATAGAGTATTGAATGAGGGCCCATGCCCACATCACCTCTGAAAATTGGTTTTAAGAGGGAGGGGTCATATGGTTCTGGTTTAGGAAATGATTCTAGTGTTAGGTTCGGCAACACCTTATCCATTAACTCTCGCCACATAGGGGATACTATAAGTCCCGCAACTTTCTTTTCCATCGGAGTATTATTGTTGTTTCCAGCCCAGGCGCCAATAACAATATTAGGAGTGTATCCTATAATCCAGGCGTCTCGGAAATCGTTAGAGGTACCAGTTTTTACCGCCACATCTCTTGAGGGCACATAAAGAGCGGAATTAACACCATAAGACGGGGTGCGGGCCACATTGTCTGATAAAATACTGGAAATGGTGCGAGCAGTCTGTTCCTCAAGCACTCGACGCGGAGAAATTCTGTATCTATCAATTATATTGCCACCACTATCCTCAATGCGAAGCTCTGGATTGTAAGGATTACGGATACCGTCATTTGCGAAGACCGAATAAGCAGAGGTCATATCAAGAAGTGAGACGGCGCCGCCGCCAAGCACCAGAGATAATCCGTAATCACCCAGATTATTTAAACTTTCAATCCCCATACTTTTAGCTAAATCAACCGAATTCTTTACTCCAGCAAGATATATAGCTTCGACGGCGGGAATATTTACCGATTGGGCAAGAGCATGTCTAATAGTGATTGGGCCGCGATTTTTTTCATCATAGTTACCTGGCGCGTAACAGATGTCGTCGGTTACAAAGTTGTCTGCCGCGCAAACGGGAGTAAATTGGATGGGGACATCAAACAAGATAGTGTCGGCAGTATAGCCCTTATTGAAGAGAACTGAATAGACAAAGGGCTTAAAGGTAGACCCCGGTTGTCGATAACCAGTACTTGCGTTGAAATTACCGTCTATGCTTTCGTCAAAGTAGTCCTTTGATCCAACCATGGCTAGGATGTCTCCAGTCTTTGGATCTATGACCACGATGGCATTATTTTCACCATTAAATTTTTCTTTATTTATGGGCCCGTATTTTTTTGCTGTGGCTTCTGCATCTTGTTGTATTGAGTAGTCTAGGGTGGTAATGACCTTAAAACCGCCATTATTGACAGCATCCTCGCCATATTTCTTTGCCAAATAATCGATAACAAAAAATACAAAGTGTGGCGCTTTTATGCCTCCCGTGTTTTCTCTTGGTTTAAATTTTACTTTTTCGCTAACGGCGTTATTATATTCGCTTTCAGAAATTAGACCTTGATCAAACATCTCGCGGAGAACCAAATTTTTTCTGGCCTCAAGGTTTTCCCGGTGAGAACCATAGGGAGAATAATAGGTGGGTGCTTTTGGCAATGAAGCCAAATAAGCCGACTCAGCGAGATCAAGCTCTGACGCCGTTTTGCCGAAGAAATTACGAGATGCTTCTCCTATGCCGTAGATAGTTCCTCCATAGGGAATTTCATTTAAATAGAGTGATAAAATTTCGTTTTTAGTGAGTATCTTCTCCAGCTTAATTGATAAAATTAACTCCTTGAGTTTTCGAGTCGGGGTCTTATCTTTCGTGAGGATAGAATTTTTTACCACCTGCTGGGTGATAGTTGACCCTCCCTGGCTGAAGGATAAGGTTGTGAGATTTACAAACAATGCTCTAAGAAATGAGGAGAGTTCAAAACCATGATGCGCGTAAAAATTCTTGTCTTCAATAGCTATAGCAGCCATCTTTGCGTAAGTGGAAATGTCTTCTGCGGGGACAAAAATGTGTCTGTAGTCGCTCGACATATCATAGAGAAGAATATTCCCGGTGCGATCATAGATTTTGGTAGATTTGTCGACCTTGCGCTCCGAAATGTCTTCAAGGGCTGGAATGCTCAGCGAAGCGGCCCATAAAAAAAATATGCCCAAGACAAATAGTGCGATAGTTACAACAGCCAATATGTAGTTTGGGTGGAGTCTTCGAGCAGATTTTCTCATTAGAATGCCTATTTTATCATATGTTAAGATACTTTCATGGATAAAGACGTAGAAGAACTACTGACCCGTGGGGTGGAGAGGATCTTTCCTGACAAAAAGGTGCTCGAAACAGTATTGATGTCTGGTAAAAAAATCAGGCTTTATTATGGGATTGATCCAACTGGAAGCACTCTACATCTTGGTCATCTAGTTCAGCTTCTCAAATTAAGAAAATTTCAGGATTTTGGTCACGAAGTAATAATTTTGATTGGTGATTTCACTGCCCAAATTGGTGACCCCACAGACAAGCAGGCCGCAAGAACGCCACTTACACATGATCAGGTTTTAGAGAATGCGAAAGAATACAAAAAACAAATTGGCAAAATTTTAGATTTAACTAAGCCAAACATTCGTTTTCTGCATAATGAAGAGTGGACAAACAAGCTCACTCCGCAAGACATGTTGGAATTAGCGTCCCATTTTACGGTTTCAAATCTACTTGCACGAGACATGTTTCAAGAAAGAATGAAGGCGGGTAAAGAAGTATATGTTCATGAATTTCTCTACCCTATTTTCCAGGCATATGATGCGGTTTCAATGGATGTAGATTTGCAGATCGGCGGTAATGACCAAATGTTTAATATGCTTGCTGGTCGCGATTTGATGAAAAGAAAAAAACAAAAAGAAATGTTTGTTTTAACTACGAAATTACTAACTGATCCGACTGGTAAAAAAATGGGAAAAACTGAAGGAAACATGATAACCCTTAATGACTCTGCCAATAACATGTTTGGTAAGGTAATGAGTTGGTCTGACAGCATGATTCCTTTGGGCTTTGAGCTCTGCACTGACCTAAACCCCACTAATTTTATTGATGAGAAACCACGAGATCAAAAAATAAAACTTGCTAATGAAATTACAAAAATTTATCACGGAGAAGAAGCGGCACAAAAGGCCCAGGAGAGTTTCGAAGAAACTTTTTCCAAAGGTGGAATACCAAAAGACATAGAAACTGTAAAAGTAAGTAAAGATACTCCACTTGTAGAAACGCTTCTTAAACAAGGACTCGTTACCTCCAAAACAGAATTCAACAGGCTCAATAAAGAGGGGGCGATCAGGGAAATAGAAAAAGGCGTTTACCGTATTGGCAAACACCGTTTCCTTCGAATCGAATTTCTCTAGATAGGATTGATGTTGTCGAAGGATTCGTCCTCCTCCTCGGCCTCTTCGTCTGCTATCTTATCAACACTTTCCACTTCCTCTTCTTCCCCCTCCTCTTCTAACGGACCTTTCTTCTTAACATCAAGATCATCATCGAGCGGCAGCCCAATGTCGTCTAGTGCAGGTTCGTCATCTTTAAGAATGTCATCCATTGTTTAAATATTCTAATTATTTCTAACCGCACTTATTTGTATCAGATACTCTTTTTCGTTGCAAGGTGAGTAATCCCCACCGCGATAGCATCCATTTCGTCATCAAGTCTATTTGATGGCCTTTTGCTCAAGGTCACCAATTTCTTTACCATATTGGCCATCTGGATCTTATCCGCTTTGCCGTAACCCGTTACCGCGATCTTGATAGATTGTGGTCCGTATTCAAATATCTGCATTTTTGCTTTCCTTGCTTCGTAAATGATGATCCCTCTGGCCTCTGCCACTCCTATGGCGCTTGTAATATTGGTGTTAAAAAATATGGTTTCTATGGCAAGATTTTTTGGTCGCCATTTTTTTATTATGGTATTGATTCTCGCGCCAATTGAATAAAGTCTTTCCGCGCGAATATTTTTTGAATTTGTTTTAAAACATTCTGAAAATAAGAGTGTGGGTTTATCTTTCTCAAGTTTCATAATAGCAAGACCAATCCGGTCAAATCCCGGGTCTATCGCCAAAATAATATTACTCCGCATTGGTATAGACATCCTGGACCTCGTCATTATCTTCTAGTTCCTCAATTAATTTCCCAAGAATTTTCCCGTCTTCTTCTGAAAGGGGAACTGTTGAGTTTGGTTTCCAATCACTGCCTTCTTTTGTAAATGCCCAAAGGGCTGATCCGGGGACAGCCAAAGCAAAGCCATGTTTAGACAGAATAAATTTGATTTCTTGCGCAGCTTTGTTGCGGTTTGTAGTTAGCGCTTCAATGATTAGCGCTGAACCAGCAGGGCCGTATGTTTCGTAAGTGATCGCCTCGAGAGCTTCGGCATCTGAGCCCGTCCCTTTTTTAACTGCTCGCTCGATGTTATCGGCTGGCATATTATATTCCCGCGCTTTTTCTATCACTGCTCTTAAAATGGGAGAAGTAATATCACCATGCACTTGTCTAGATGCGGTAGAAATAAGCTTGGCCATTTTAGAAAAAATCTTCGACTTAGCCGCATCGGTTCCAGCTTTCTTATGTTTTATCTTCGACCATTTATTGTGTCCACTCATAATAATTTCTTCTGTAAATTAGCTGGAGGAATTTTGCCTAGATGTTTATAGCCATGCGCGGTTAGAGCGCGGCCGCGCGCCGTGCGCTCGATGAGGCCGAGCTGTAAGAGATATGGTTCGTTGAATTCTTCGATCGTGGCCTCTTCTTCAGAAAGAGCGGCCGCTAGAGTTGAAAGGCCGACCGGGCCACCAGCAAATTTTTCTGCAATAATTTCGAGCAGCTTTCTGTCAGAAGGAGAAAGGCCCTTTTCATCTACTCCCAATAGTTTCAGAGACAACTCAACCGTATTTCGGTCAAGGGGTCTTTGTTCCACTTGGGCAAGATCGCGCGCTCGTTTGAGAAAGTAGTTGGCAGTCCGCGGTGTAAAACGCGATCGTTTGGCAATTTCTGTTTCAGCGCCATCTTCTAATTTCACACCAATAATTTTTGCCGAGCGGCGCAGGATTTCCGCTATTTCATCTTCGCTATAAAATTCCAAACGAAAAACTCCGCCTGAAAAGCGACTACGAAGAGGGGAAGAAATCATTGCTACGCGTGTTGTAGCCGCAAGTAAAGTAAATGGTGGTAATTCTAGCTGTATAGTACGCGCCGACGGCCCTTTGCCGATGATAATATCGAGCACACCAGATTCCATGGCGGGGTAGAGAACCTCCTCAATAGTTTTATTAAGACGATGGATCTCATCAATAAAAAGAATATCTCCAGACGCGAGATTGGTGAGAATGGACGCAAGATCTCCCACTCTCTCTATGGCTGGCCCAGAGGTGATCTTAATGGCCCGGCCCGTCTCTTTGGCCACCAAGTGAGCAAGAGTGGTCTTGCCGAGGCCGGGAGGGCCGTAGAAGAGGACGTGTTCAGGTGGAACGCCACGCTCCGTAGCGGCTTGTATAAGTATTTTAAGGTTATCTTTAACCGCTTTCTGGCCAATATAATCCTGCCAGTTTGAGGGTCGTAATTCGTTGTCCAGAAATGATGCATAACCGCCCTCTTCTTTAATAACTTTTTTTGGTAATTTACTTGACATAAAAAGTATTATGTGCTAGACTACAGGAGAAATATTTTGTTCCTTTCCAGATTATAAATCTCTAAACAACGTGCCTTTCGGGGTATTTGGACTTTTCTCTAAGGACGTCCTTGGTATCCTCACGGATTTCTGAGACTATCCTTAAAAGATTCGTTTTTGTTCCGACCTTGTGTCGGAATGTTGCTTAGAGATTTATGTGCTGGATACTCCCGAAAGGCCGACTACACGATCGAGTTCTTCAAGCGTAGTGACCCCAGAGAGCACCTTGATAATACCATCTTGAACCAGAGTTAAAAGCTTCTGACCTTTGGCGGCCTCGCGAATATCGCGTTCGGAAGGATTTTCAATAACCGCCTTCTCTATCTCATCATCAATGAGAATGGCCTCATAGACACCGACTCGTCCCTTGAATCCAATGCCACTACACTTCTCACAACCGGCACTAACCCAAATGTGTTCTCTTTGAACGCCGTCGAGATATGTTTGGTCAAGAATGGAAGCCAAGACCTTGGCAATAGTTTCTTTGTTCTTGCCATCTAGAGGAATTTCCTTTTTACAATCTTGGCAAAGTTTGCGAACCAGTCGCTGAGCGATTGAGACGTTTAGAGCAGAGCTAATCACTTTAGAATTCACGCCGAGGTCTAAGAGTCGCGGGAATGAACCCGCGGCGTTATTGGTGTGAAGTGTGGAAAGCACCAAGTGGCCGGTCAGAGCCGCGTTAACTGCAACCTCTGCCGTTTCACTGTCGCGAATTTCTCCCACCATGATCACGTCTGGGTCCTGTCGCAAAGTACTGCGGAGACCTTCCGCGAATGAGTAGCCCTTTTCCGCTTCCGCTTGTGTCTGCACTATGCCCTCAATGTGATATTCGATCGGGTTCTCAATGGTCACCACTTTAATGTCTGGCGTGTAAATCTTTTTCAAGAACGCGTAAAGCGTCGTAGTTTTACCAGAGCCGGTTGGCCCGGTGGTGAGGATCATACCGTTGGGCTTTTTTATTTCTCCATTTAATATTTCTAGTAATCTCGGGTGGATTCCAAGAGCTTCGAGCTCGACTGCAATGGCATTTGGATTTAACACGCGTAAAACCACTGATTCCCCATATGGGCCTGGTAATAGTGAGGTGCGCACCTCTATCTCCGTGTCGGCAAGCATAATGGAGAAGCGGCCATCCTGGGCCTTCTCGGTAACGTTGAGCTTAAGTTCACTTAACAATTTGATGCGCGAGAGGAGGAGGCCGAATGTTACGGAGTCGAAATGAAGAATGTCAGTCAAGAGGCCGTCGAGTCGGTAGCGAAGACGCAAATCCTTTTCTTCTGGTTCGAGGTGAATATCAGAGGCCTTTAAGGTTATGGCGCCGGCCAAAATAATTTCTAAAATTCTTGAGATGCGATAGGCCTTTTTTGCTAAGAGGACCTCGCCAATTAATTTTTTGATATCGTCTAGAGAGGTGACCTTCTTTGTTAAGGCGAGAATTTCTTCATTGGATATGTCTAGCGCGCCGGACTTTGTTTCAAACGAATATGAAAGATCTTTGTATCGATCCCACACTTTCTTGAGACTTTGATGCGAGACCATAAAGATTTCTGGGGTGTAGCCACGGCGCTTTAAATCCTCGATGGTCTCGATAGTTTTTTCATTATTGGGCGCGAGAACGGCGACATCCACTTTCTTATCGATGTTGTTGAATACTGCGAGGTCGGCGGCTCGTGCGTTGGTTTCATTAATGATGCGGAGAGAATCAATATTGATGGGGTACGTCGAGAGATCGAGATAGGGGATGCCATAACTCGCGGAAAGAGCTGACGCGAGCTCCTCCTCCTCCTTTTCGTGGAGAGTGCGCACGCGCTCATCCCGCTTTTCTTCATCAAAGACAACCATAACTATATTATACCCTATTTATTGGGTTATTTTAGCGACCTTGACTTTATACTATTCACTATGGTATAATAGTAATAGACAACCAACCCCAAGGAGGGGACCATGAAAAAGTTCTTTGTCTGCGTACTCATCGCATTGGCGGTGGGCGGGTGCATCGGGTTTCCGATCAGTGAGGGTGGTAGAGGCAAGATATATGTGCCATACCAGGTTGGGGCGTTTGTGCGCGTAGTGAATAACTGCGCGCCATACCTTGACCTGGAAACGGTCAACGGAGTTGTGAAGGAGGCCTTGCCCTACGGCGGGTCTGTCACGGTGCCGTTGATCTCGATGCCCTTCGGGGGTCCCCATCGGGCGATGGCATTAACCGCGAAGGGGTACACCGCCGCGAGAGAGTACCTAGGATCCATGACGGCCGTGTTCCACGTAAATACTTACCAGGGCTCACAGGTAGCTGTTTGGGAGGTTAATCAACTCAATCTCCCTAATGGCCGAGGCGGTTGTCGGTAGTGCGAAGGGCGGGGACTTCAAGTCCCCGCCCTTTTTCGTTACCAAAATGTTAAAATGCCCCCATGGAAGCAACTGTTGTGGCATTACAAGGAGAACTTGGTTCTGGTAAAACCACTTTCGCTCAAGGGTTTGGGAAAATTATGGGAGTGGAGGAGATTATGCCGAGCCCCACCTTTGTGATAATGAAATTTTACAATATAAATTGGAAGGGATATAAAAAATTAATTCACATAGATGCGTATCGATTAGAAAAAGAAGAAGAACTTCTCCATCTTGGTTGGGAGAAGCTCATAGAGGATAGAGAGAACTTTATTCTTGTAGAATGGCCAGAAAGGGTAGAAGGATTGATCCCGAAGGATGCCAGAAGAATTCACTTCAAACATGAAATCTAAGAAATTAATTCTCTTCGACGCTCACGCCATCATACACAGGGCATATCATGCCCTACCGGAATTTGCCACATCTTCGGGCGAGCCGACCGGGGCCCTTTACGGGCTGTCGGCCATGCTTCTCAAGATTATTACTGATTTAAAGCCAGACTATCTGGTGGCTTGTTTTGATTTACCCGGACCTACTATTCGACATGAAGCATACAAGGAGTACAAGGCCGGTCGTGCCAAGATTGATGACAATCTCGTTTTACAACTCGAACGCGCCAAAGACGTCTTCACTGCTTTTGGTATCCCAATTTATTCACATCCCGGTTTTGAAGCCGATGACATTATTGGCACGGTTGTTGGTAATTTAAAAAAAGATAAAGATATTGAGATCATCATTGCCTCTGGGGACATGGATGCATTGCAACTAGTGCGTGGCAAGTCGGTGCAAGTCTATACGCTGAAAAAGGGCATTAACGACACCATTCTCTATGATGAAAAGAAAGTGAAAGATCGTTTCGGATTCCCGCCCGAGCTACTAGTAGATTACAAGGGTCTACGCGGCGATCCTTCGGACAATATCATTGGAGTGAAGGGCATAGGGGAGAAAATCGCAACCACGCTTATTCAGCAGTTTGGCACTATCGAAGATATTTACAGAAATCTAAATAAGATTAAATTAAGTGATCGTATAATAAATCTGCTTAAAGAAAATGAAAAAGAAGCCATTTTTTCTAAAACCCTAGCTACTATCCGTACCGATGCGCCCATCCACTTTGTTCTGCCGGCAGAGTGGAAAAAGAATTTAAAATTAGAAAAACTTCTCGATCTTTTCAAAGAACTGGAATTTCGGACCATGGGAGAGAGAGTAAGGAATTTGTTGGGTAAGAGTGATCCCGCCGAGACTGTGGACGCCAGGCTTCCACAAAAGGAAGCCTGGCGTCCGGAATCTCAAGAGGTTAGGGAATTGCGTCTTGCGCTTTGGGTGATAGATTCAAATATTACTGACCCCGATATGGAAGACGTCATGCGCTTCACAAAGGCAAAAAGTATAGATGAGGTCAAAAAGGTGATTGACCAAGAGCTTGATAAACGTAAGGTGAGGAAAGTTTTTGAAGAGATTGAGAAGCCAATCATGAGCGTGGTTGAGGAGATGAATGAGAGCGGAGTCAAGATTGATAAAAAAGTTTTACAAGATCTCGGAGTTAAATATCACAAAGAACTTTCCAGTCTAGAAAAGAAAATCTGGGAAATAGCCGGGGAGGAATTTAATATTAATTCACCTAAAGTACTGTCCAATATTCTTTTTAACAAACTTCAACTAGCCGAAAAGCGTCAGAAGAAAACGCCAACAGGCACTCTCTCCACCAAGGAGTCAGAGCTAGAGAAACTCAAGGACAAACACCCTATCATTTCTATGATTCTTGAATACCGCGAACTCGCTAAATTGCTTTCAACATATATTGACGCTATTCCGCCTCTCTTGGACAAGAACTCGCGTCTCCACTCGACTTTTCTCCAAGCGGGCACAACTACAGGTCGCATGGCGTCAAATTCTCCCAATCTGCAGAATATTCCCAATAAAACCCCTCTTGGTCGAGCCATCCGAAACGCCTTTGTGGCAGAGAAGGGCTTCAAACTAATTTCCTTTGACTATTCGCAGATTGAACTGCGTATTGCCGCCATTCTTTCGAAAGATAAAAATCTTATTGAGATATTTAAGAATGGCGAAGATGCTCACGCTGGTGTAGCCATGCGCGTCTTTAAGGTGCCGAAAGAATTAGTTGATAAGGGTATGCGTACCAAGGCCAAGGCCATTAACTTCGGCATTCTCTATGGCATGGGTATTAATGCGCTTAAAATAAACCTGGGTGTTGATCGTAAAGAGGCAGAGGATTTCTATAATAAATATTTTAAAACCTTCGCCGATCTCGCTCGCTATATTGATAAAATTAAGGATGAAGCTGGGAGGAAAGGTTACACAGAGACACTGTTTGGCAGAAGGCGCTATTTTGTGGGAATAAATTCACCACTGCCTTATGTGCGAGCGCAGGCCGAGAGAATGGCCGTGAATGCGCCCATTCAGGGCACTCAAGCCGATCTAATCAAGATTGCCATGAAAAGGATTGACGAACATATTAAATCAGAAAAGCATGAGAATGATATACATCTAATTCTGCAAGTGCACGACGAACTGATTTATGAGGTTAAAGATTCTTTGGTCAACGAGGTCACCAAACGTTTTAAAGAGTTGATGGAGACAGTGTTGCCTAAAGAAAAAACTTTCGATGTACCAATTATTGCTGAGGTTAATGTTGGAGATAATTGGGGGGAAATGGAGAAAGTAAGTGGGTAATTTCCAATTTTACAATTTTCAATTTACAATCAAGACACAATGAGTAATGATCAATTTTCAAACAAATACGATCTAGAAGAAAGAACAGCCAAGTTTGGTGAACAGATTATAGGTTTCTGTCGTTCCGTGAAAAGTGATAAACTTGCTGACCCAGTCCTCGGACAACTAATAAGGGCTGGTACTAGTGTCGGGGCAAATTATATGGAAGCCAACGGCGCTAGTTCAAAAAAGGATTTCCGGAATAAGATATTTATTTGCAAAAAAGAGGCCCAAGAAACAAAGCATTGGCTTAGAATGGTAAAGAGCTTTATGCCAGAGAAGTCTGAAACCGTCGACCCTTTGTGGAAAGAAGCTCAGGAACTTACGCTCATTTTCCAAAAAATTGGTTCCAGTTTGAAAATTAGTGATTGAAAATTCAATGAAAATTGCAAATTGCAAATTTGAAAATTAATTCCATGACAGATGAGTTTTATCATAAAGATATATTTGGAACTGTAGTCGATGTTAATCTAGGTGTAGTTGATGAGGAGGAAAAACCTCTGATAGATAAAAAAGGCAAGGAGTTTAATATTTTTGCATTGACTGATGCATTGGGTGGTAGGAATAAAAAAGAGGCATGGATTCTTTACCAGAAGGCGCTGGCGGCTGGTGTCAGCGCTGAAGAAGTTTTCTTTAAACTTGTTTGGCAGGTAAAGTCTATGCTCATCGCTTCAAAAACTAAAACTGTCGGTGAGACAGATATGAAGCCATTTCCTTACAACAAGGCCAAGAGTTTCCTTAAGAATTTTAAGCCCGGTGAGTTAGAAAAGCTCTCGGAAGATCTGGTGACTGGATACATCTTGGCCCGCAGAGGCAAGGGGGAAGTAGAGACTTCTGTGGAAAAGTTACTTCTTGGTTTGTAGTAAATACGCTTCTATCAGATTTTCAAATAGAGAAGCCACCGTCATCGGTCCAACCCCACCGGGGACGGGGGTAATGGTTCTCACAATTTTTCTAACTTTGTCGAAATCTACATCTCCCACCATCCTTTTCTTTAACACATTAAATCCGACATCTATTACCACTTGCCCTCGAGTGACGTGCTTCGTGGTAATTAATTTCGGCTGACCGACAGCGGTTATCAATATTTCTGCACGCTTTGCTTCTTGTTCTAAATGTTTAGTGGCTTTGTGGCACATGGTAACTGTGGCACCCTTATTTAGTAGTGCCAGCATGGTTGGCCTGCCCACTAAGGATGAGGCACCAACGATTACTATTTTGGCACCCTCGATATCTATTTTGTTTTTTTCAAGTAGGGTGATTACACCTTTGGCCGTGGCGGGAACAAAGGCCTCGTGATTGTCGAAGAGGTGCTTAGTGTTGACCGAAGTTAGACCATCTACATCTTTTTGGGGTCTAATAGACTCAAGAACTCTCTCTATATCGAATTTTTTTGGTGCTGGAAGTTGGACCATGATGCCGTGGATGGAAGAATCTCGGTTGAACCTTCTAATGTCAGAAATTACTCGTGATTCTTTAATGTTGTTAAGATATTTTTTATGCAAAGCTATCGCATCGATCTTTAGAGCATAAGCTTTCTTATTTTTGATATAAGTATTTGATTCTGCTAAGTTGCCAATCTGAACAATGACTAATTTGGGCCTGCTCTTTAGACTCTTAACTTTTCGTGCAAGCTTAATAGCCAACTCATCACTTAATTTTTTACCATCCAGTATCTTTGCCATGGTGTTTCGGGTGCTTCTTTAATGACAAGACTCGGACTTTAATTACATCCGTAGAGCTCCGGCCTTTGGGACACCACTGATGGGCCCAATTTTTGTCTCAGCATTGTGCACCGTTCCTCCCTTATTTCTCTATCTTGCTTTAGAGAGTCCCGGTATGTTTTTGGTTGTTCACTTGGAAGCAAACGGAGTGTATATGGGGCAAGGAAAATAATTATTCCTAAAAAGACAATTATCGATTTGGTAGCAGCAGAAACATCTCCAATATACCATTTAGAAAACGCCCAAATGACGAGAGACATCCCAAGCAAAATTAAAGCCGGTATTCCTAAGGCCATAAGTATGCCGCCAGACATAAAAGGGGCGCAGTAAAAAGCAGATTGAGTTTGCTCACACCTCATCCACCAATATAAAATCACGAGGATATCAACGACACTAAAACAGAAAAGCAGGCCAGCAAGTTTCAATAGAGTTTTATTCATATGAATTGCTATAACAAATTAATTTTCGACTTTATGATTAAAAAATTTTCTTCCCACCATTATAACACAATGTTCTTCATGACGCCACTAGTAGAAATTTTACTTCCATTCCCCTTTAATTAATTTTTCTTTCTTTGCTTTAGTCCACTTCTTGACCTGAACCTCTCTTTTCCTTGCGGAAGATTTGTTCGGAAATTCTTTCGAAACATAAACCAGTATAAATGGACCTTGTTGTGTTGCCATCTGGGAACCTTTACCCGAGTTATGTTTAATAATTCTTAACTCAGGATTATTGGTAATACCTGAATAGAAATGTTTGAATCTTGATTCAGCAATGTAGACATACCAAAGCATAAATAAATTATACGCCCTTCGACTACGCTCACCATTCGATAAACTCATGGTTTCGCTTCGCTCAGGGTACTTCTCCTCGCTTTGAAAAACCTCAAGGTTTACACTGAGCGAGCTGAAAGCGAGTCGAAGTGTGCGCCCACCTGGAATCGAACCAGGAACCTCTTCCTTAAAAGGGAATTGCTCTACCGATTGAGCTATGGGCGCTTATAATCTTGATTTTAGAAAGTTTCTTCCAAAGCCAGTTTTGAAGTATTTTTCTCTGGCTATTGCACGTTCTTTACTAGTGCACGCTTCGTAATATATCAGTTTTAAGGGTCTACGAGAAGTAGTAGCTGGAACCAATCCTTTACTGTGTCTAGTTAATCTATTTCTTAAATCATCAGTCCATCCAATATACAACTTGTTATCAGCACTACTTTTGAGGACATAAGTGTAATACATAAACGCAAGGTGGTTTTGCTCTACCCGCCCGCCATCGCAAGCATGAGCTTGCTCAGGCGTTGCGGGCGGGCCACTGAGCTACCTGCCCGCCATTGCCTACGGCATCAGGCGTTGGCAGGCGGGTGGGCGCAATCCTAGAAAGATTACAACTCTTAAAGCGGGATGTCTATGGCGTAGGCGCCGGCGCCGGTCAAAAGCAATGAGAGTGAAATGGCGAAAATAAGAAGGTAAAAGACAATGTCGCGTCTAAGGATTTCGCGGGCTTGCCATTCAATGTAGAGTTCAATTGTTGTGAAGATGACAAAGGCCAGGGCGGCTATTTGTGTCCAGAGTCCAGCCAATAGAAGCAATCCTCCTATTATTTGTAGCAAAGCATAAAGGGGTAAAAATAAACTTGTGGGACGCAGGCCAAGCGTTTCAAAAGAAGCAAGCCATCCTTCTTTCTCACCCCGAAATTTTAAAAGTCCAAGGTCGATAAAGATGAGCCCCAGAAGTATTCTTAGAATCATGGGGCCGAAAAGAGTGAGATTTAAAAGGTCTGGAAATGGGTTAAGCATGAATCTATGATAACACAAACAACGCCACGCCGGCAGCTACAGAAACATTGAGCGATTCTTTCATTCCCTGCATTGGTATTTCAACTACTGCATCAGAAATATCAAGGGCTCCCCTTGATACTCCATTCACTTCATTACCAACAATAAGTGCAAATTTACTCGAAGCTTTAAAGTCTCTCAACCTATAAGCTCCCGATGCTTGTTCAAGGGCAATAATTTGAAACCCATCTTTTTTTAGGCTCTTAATTACAGGTCTAATTTCTTTTTCATGCACCCACTCAACCATTTTTTCTGCTCCCAGCGCTACTTTAGCGAAGTCTTGGCGTTTTCTGCCAAAGCGGTCGAGAGGTGTGGGGGTCGTACCAATTAAAATTATTTTTGAAACCTTAAACCCATCCGCCGTGCGAAAAATCGACGCGGTATTCTCGACACTTCTTATATTTTCAAGAATTAGAACGCCCGTTCTCATCATTTATACAATTTTTGATGCATAGGGCAGAAGTGGGCGCTGCGAGCACCTATTCTCATCTTCTCAAGAACACCAGAACAATTATTTTTCTGGCATTCGGTTTCGTGTTTTTGGTAAGCGCGGTGATGATCTTGGAATTTACCCTTTTCTCCCTTAATGTTCCGGTAGTCAGACATGGAGTCTCCGCCGAAATCAATACCCTTTCTCAATGTTTCTTTGGTCGCTTTAAACATTTCTTGTAAATTTTTCTCCGGAATCTTATTGGGGTGTGATAGGGGATGAACTCCGGCCCGCCAGAGAATCTCGTCAGAATAAATATTACCGATACCAGAAATGATGCTCTGATCCATAAGTACCTGCTTTATCTTACCCCTCGGTTTTTTCTGTATCTGTAAATTGAAAATTTTAAATTGAAAATTCTTGTCTAACGGTTCTGGTCCAAGATGTTTAAGATGCAAACTCTCTTCTAAATCACGAGTTTTTACTAGTGTAATCTTGGCAAACTTGCGCATATCAGAGAGAGCCAGATGCTTGCCATTATTTAGTTTAAAGTCTAAGCGAGCGAAAGGATAATCGGGTCTGTCGTAGACAAAGTGACCTGTCATTTTCATATGAACGAGGACAGTGTATCCACCATTTAGATGAATTAATATATTTTTCGCCTTTCTTTCTGCTTTTAGAATCGTCTTTCCAAGCACACTTTTCTTGAAAATAGTGAAATATTTCGGATTTTTAATGTCTTCTTTACCACTATAAAATGGGCTCCGATACGTTGTAGCCACGCCCACAATCTTTTTTCCTTTGACGGTACTATTTAAACCATTGACTGTAGTTTGAACTTCTGGCAGTTCAGGCATGTTGAGACAAGAGCTTGAGAGCGGCTTTGACGCGCTCACTCGCTCCCACTATCTCTTTGGAAACTTTTTTAAGTGCTTCGCGGCTATCGCGTTCGCTGTAGCCGAGTGAAACAAGGGCCTCAAGAGCATCTCCTTCAGCTCTGACTTGTGCTGAGCTTGTCGAAGCATCTTCGCTAGTGACTTTGAGCTTATCTTTGAGTTCAAGAACAATCTTCTCTGCATTCTTTTTGCCAATGCCGGAGACGCGTGTCAGGTAACTTGTATCTGCGCTTGCAACTGCTTGGCGAAGCATTGAGGGGCTGGCAACATTTAGAATACCCAAAGCACTTTTTGGACCAATGCCCGAAATAGTGATGAGAAGCTCAAATGTATCGAGGGTTTCTTTATCTAAAAAGCCAAAAAGCTCCAACGAAGTTTCTCTTACTGCCAGATGTGTCCAAAGGAAAATAGGGGAGCTTGGCGTCACATCAAGTGCCGTCTCTGTAGTGACCCTGACTTTATAACCGACGCCCGAAACATCCACCACTAGGGTGTTGAGGTCCTTGTACTTAACAGTGCCAGAAATACTTGAAATCATATATTAACTAGTGTAGCATCTCTTCCATGGCAATTACTCGAGGAGCCAAGAAAGCCCACAGGAGCTCGCTACGCAAGCGGGCATTTAATGTACGCCGTAAGGACAAGGTTTCCCGCGCTATCAAATCTCTCAAAAAACTTGTGGCATCTGGCGACAAAAAAGGGGCGGAGAAAATGATGCGTGAAGTCCAAAGCGCACTCGATAAAGCAGTCAAAGGGAAGACCTTGAAGAAAAACACCGCCTCTCGCAAAAAATCCCGTCTTTCGAAACTGATCAAAAAGCTCTCATAGTTCAATGGATAGAATGCGAGCTTGCGGAGCTCGCGATGTAGGTCCGATTCCTACTGGGAGCACAATTCATAACTTACACACAGTGAGTTGTTGACATTTGACCTTTAATTATATTTACTGTCTGCAGACAAGATCTGTTTTTGTTATTGTCGGCCGCATGGGGCGGCCATTTGAAGTGCACGCTCTATTTTTTGAAGGAGGGCTTATGACGTATGCGATTGGCATCAATCCGGCAGTGATGGGCGGTAAGCAGACGGAAGGCCAGCCATGCGTGTTGGGATGCAGGACCATAGTATCTGAGGACAGGGTAACCTTTCTTCTCCAGGAAAAGGGGGAGATCACGTGCTTGTCCTGCAAAGGGATAATCGAGGAAGAGGAAAAGCGTCGCGAAAATGGCAATTTCAGGGACATTCCTCTTCACCTTCGTCCACTGAGCGGGATTCTCAAGAAGGCTGTCGCTGAGCCTTCGGAGGAGAAAGCTCACTCCATACAATCCTGAAGGCATGCCGCATTTCACATAACAACCATGGGGGAGGAAGGAAAAAGAACTACCGATTTCCAACTTCCCCCGCTTCACCCGAGTTCACAAGCTATTGCGAGTTCAGGTGAGGTCTAATCTTTGTTTAGAATCCTAAATACTCAAGAACTTTTTCGACAAATGGTAGTGAGTGGAATTCTTCATTTAAGAAAATGGAAAGTTTTTCGTGTAATTCGTCCACGTTAGCTTCATCACCGAGGGGTACAATGATTAAAGGCATTAAAAGTTTACTGGACCGTAGGATAATTTTTTTGTGTGGGTGCTCGGTATCTATCCAAAAAGATTCTAGGGTCTGATATGGATATCTCACAGCACCTCGAGTGATCCCTTTCTCATCTATGGATACTCGAAGAATGCTTGGGGGTCGGCTAGCGAAAAGTAAGAGAGTGAAAGCCCCAACTAGTACCAAAATACCAAAGATAATATTGCCGAAGATGACAGCGGCAATAGCTACAGAGACAGAGATAATACCTACGGCCCAGAACCAATCTTGGCTTCTTTCCTTATGCTCATATTCGTGAGCTTCCCATTCTATTTTAAATGATTGTGGACGTGCCATGGCTACTAAAATTGTATCACAATCTTTCTGTCCATATGCTTTTCCAAACAAGGCGGAGGGGGTGAGATTCGAACTCACGGTGGGATTTACCCCACGCCGCATTTCAAGTGCGGTGCCTTCAACCTCTCGAGCCACCCCTCCGCCTAGCTAAGAAATTTTTATCTTCAACTGACTTCTCGCAGCTAGAATACCATGAATTTCTAAGAACGTGATGCTTCATTTTTCATCCAACTATTTTCTAGATAATGCTCTTCGTAATGACAGTTAGGGCAAATTATTTCTAAGTTATCCATACTGTTGTTATTCTTATTTCGGTCTTTATGATGTATCTGCAATACTTCGACCTTGCTGTATCCGCATCGTTCACACCTCCCTCCTTTTTCTTTTAGTAACCTAAGCTTTAGTGTTCTTGTTTGTTTAACTTTATCGTAAGGCCTAAGAATTCCGTAGTGAATTCCCGTTCTATTCTTATTCGCACATGCCCTGCTACAAGTCTTTTTGTGAAGATTAGCCAATATAGGGTTTCCGCAAATTACGCAAGGGGATTCTTTTCTACAAGACACTCCATAGCAAGCCCAACTGCAAAAGATTCTGCCACTTTGGCGTTCAAGAGGTCTTCTATAGATCGCTTTACCACAAATCAAACAGTTTGAGTTGGGCTTTCTGTTATATTGCTCAGGCACTCATCCAGTATACCACAAGCACTTCAATATTACTCCTTTTCGATGACCTCGACTTTGTAATTTTTTGCCACAAGAAAGATATAAATGATTTCAAGAATACCAAGCGTGTTTATGAGTAATATCGCGATAAACCAATATTTTTGTCGCAGCTCGGCTGACCTCCAGAGAGCAAATCCTTTCCAGACAAATGTCCACACTATCGCCAAGACCACGAAGATTGGATTAATATCAGCCCAACGCGCCATCAGATTAACAGATTCCATGGTTAGGTCCTATTGGTGATGCCCCTACTGAACTATTTAACAACTAGAAATTAGACGGGCCCAAAAACCACAGGATGATGGAGGAGGAGTCGCTGTAACTGAAGTCGGGGACGTGTCAACAGCATCACTCACGTTGGCTGTGGTTGGGGGTGGCGTGAGTGTTGAGGTTGGGCATTTTCCAGCAAATTTTGCCCAGAAACTACAGGTTGCTGGTGGGGGTGGTGGAGGAGTTTGGGTGGTACCGCCGGTTGTCGGAGCTGTCGTAGGGGTGGCCGTTGTTGGACTCGTGGCTGTTGTTGGGCTCGCTGGTTGCGAAGGGGCCTTGGTACTTAGACGGATCGTGGAAGCTGTAAATACGCTATTTGACCAAGACACTGTGCCATTGAAGTAAGCTCCTAAAGGCACTTGCGCCAGTGTAATAGTTTTACCATTAAAACTAATTAGTTTGGTTCCTGAATTTACAATGATAGTTATGGATGTGCTGGGACACATGTGTGCTGCGATGGCGAGACCCTCGGTTTGCGAAGTATTGGCTGCAGCTCCATAAAACCACTGGACTTGTGTGGAGAATGAATTAGCAGAAGCATTAACGGCGGTCACTTTACCGGCAAAATTGGCTGAGCCGGTACCCGCAGGAGCAGTTGTTGACGGAGTACTGCTCAAGGTTTTTGTAGTAGCCGTAAAGGAGGCGGGCGGTTTCGGTTGGCTAGGTACTCCTTGCGTAAAACGGATAGTTTTCGCAGTGGCAACCCCATTTTTATATGATGCAGTGGCGTTAAAGTAAGCACCGACCACGACTTGAGAGAGTGACATGGTGGCGCCAGTAAATGAAATGATTTTTACACCTGCAGGAATAACTGCGGTTATAGTCTGGCCTGTGCAAAAACGATAAGCGACAGGCAAGGTAGCTGATTGTCCCGTGGTGGTATTGGTAGCGCCAGCAACGCCATAGAGCCATTGAACCTCGGCAGTTATAGAATTGCCCGATACATTGACCGCGGTTACCTGACCGGCAAAATTAACACTGGAGGCGCTTTCATAGGTTTGCGCGAAGAGTGACACTGGTGATAGTCCTCCGCTTACCAAGCTTGCTATTACAGCAAAAGCGCCTAGACGAGACAGTGATTTACAATTTATAATTTTCTTCATATTTTTTACTATAAGTTAATAAAATCGCCCTAACCTCATACGCGACTAAGTATACTATAATTGGTCAATGAATTCCAAGATTATGGCCATAGATTATGGGGAGAAGCGCGTTGGTATTGCTTCCACTGACGAAACTGGTTTGTTTGCTTTGCCTCGTGCCGTGTGGGCAAACGACGAAGCTCTCTTAGATAAGGTCTTGAAGTTTAAAGAAGAGGGGGGGATAGAAAAAATTATTATAGGAGAGTCAAAAAATTTTGAGGGAGTTCATAATCTTATTCAAGAGAAAATCGAGAAATTTAAAAGCGAACTTGAGGCACATGGTGTTATTGTTCTTTTCCATCCAGAAATTTTAACTACCGTAGAGTCCCGACAATTACAGGGGCAAACCTCTATGACCGACGCTTCTGCCGCCGCGCTTATCCTAAAAAGTTATATCGATACTGTGTATAATGAAGATGCATGAACCTGTCTTTAAAGCATAAAACGTTCCTTGATCTTTTCCCCGCGCCAGAGTATCTCTTACTTTCAACCGCTGGTATAGCCGTAACCGAGCCCGATACAAAGTTTGTACAACTGCGAAGAGAAGTCCTCGGGGACGGATTCAAGCTACTTCATTCGAAGAAAGTCGATAATCCTCAAGGATCGGTCGAGGCCGGTCTTATCAATAATCGTGAAGCTATTGTTGCTATATTAAAAAATCTGTCTTCGCAATATCATATCCGCTTTGCGCATGCCATCTTGCCAGAAGAAAAGGCCTATATATTCACAGCCACGATCGACTGGGTGCCTCCGGAGGGGAGGAGAGATGCCGTGGCCTTTATTCTCGAGGCCAATGCTCCAGTCTCTCTTGCCGAATCAGTGTTTGACTTTGAAATTATAGTTGAGGATGAAAAGACCCAAGAGATTAAACTTGCCGTCTGCGTTCTCCCAGAAAATATTGTCAATTCTTATATCGAGGTGTTCAAATCCGCTGGCATCACCCCTATTTCATTTGATATAGAATCACAAGCCATTGCTCGTGCGGTGATTGGACACGGAGACAGGCGACCTCAACTTGTCATCAATGCTTACTCTAAGAAAACGGGTTTCTATGTAGTCGAAGATGAGGTGGTACAGTTTAGTACTACACTTGCCTATGGTGTGGGTGAAGATAATTCCTTTGCGAACATCAATGATTTGAAGACAGAGATGCGCAAGGTTATAGCGTTCTGGGGGTCTAGAACTGACAAATCAGGCAATTTAGAAAAACCGATAGAAAAAATTATTTTGTGTGGTCCGGGAGTTAATAATAAGGACTTCGTCGAGAAGCTCATGAATGAAAGTGATGTTCCTTATACGCTCGCAGGTGTATGGCTGAATATGTCTTCTTCCCATAGTCTAGTCTCGGGAATATCTTCTGCGGAATCTTTGGAATACGTGTCTGTTATAGGCCTTGTCTTGCCCAGCAAAAAATAAATTTATGTTTAAACTTCTTACAGATGAGACTATGCGTGAGGTAAAGCGAGAATACGCCTGGCATCGAGCAATCGTAATTATCGGCACTCTTATACTGGTTTTTCTCGTGGTGGGTATAGGACTTCTGCCGTCGTATGTCTTATCGAATGCTCGTCTGAATGAGGTGATTGAGCGCACGAGAATTATGAATAGCGTTGGACAGGGAGAGGGTGACCCCACACTGCAGTCATGGCTTCAAGAGACAAGCCATAGACTTAAATTGCTCTCCCCCAAACTTGATACGGATAGGCCGTCGGACTATATCAAGAAAATCACTAGTCAAAGTTTGAAAGGAGTGCATATTACCGGCTTTGCGTGGACTAGGACAGACGATGGCATAAAGCTTTCGGTCAATGGGGTGGCCGAAGATCGTCAGGCTCTCATTACTTTTGAAAACCGATTAAATGCCTCTGGTTATTTTTCTCAAGTTACTTTACCAATATCCAATTTGGCGAAAGACAAAGATATTGATTTCCAAATAAAATTCTCACCGATATGATTTTCCGAAATTCAAAATTTATTCTACTTTCACACTCGCTTATTTTGCTAATTGTTATTGGCATCGTAATTTTCGCTCTCTACAATATTAAAAACAAAAACCAAGAAGCATTCCAACTTCAAATTAATGCTGACGAGACAGCTCTAGCTAGGCAAATATCGCGTTCTATACGTTTAGCGCAAAACAATTCCTCACAAGATCTTGCAGATTTTGATAAACTTCTTTTGACGAGTGGTAAGTTAGTATCTCTCATTGATAATATTGAAAAGTCCGGTCGCGCACTGGGGCTCGAGACAAACATTGTTTCCGTCGGAAAGGCGGAAGAAAAAGATTCCGGTCAATCAAATATAGTCAGTATAGCGATTGAGACAAAAGGAGCGTGGGTGCCCACACTTTCATTTATACGGACAATCGAGAGCTTACCTTATCGGGTTATGATAAGTAGGTCGGATTTGTCAAAAGTCGATAATGAATGGCACTTAAAGATTACTTTATCGCTTCATTTATTTGATTAGTTATGGAAAACTCCAAATCACCGATAAAAATATTGCATTGGAAAATTGAGGGAAAGTTATTTGGCTTCGGAACCAGTCCGGAGGCTGACTGGAAGATTATCTTCACCTCCACACTGATTCTCACCGTATTGGCGGTGGGTCTAAGTGTATATATATTTTTGAAAATTGATAAGGGGGAAATTTTCGTAGTTGAGAAGCAAGATGAGCAAAGTGAAAAAACGCTGGATGTCTCTCTTCTCCAAGAGACGGTTTCTTATTATAAAAACAAAGAAATTGAATTTAATAGAATCAAAAACTTAGTTGTGCCTAGCGTTGATCCGTCTTTATAATTAATGGGTTTTGTTCTGTTATGCTATATGTCACGATCGTAAATTATAGATTGTAAATATGAAAGTTTTTCTTCATGACCTGAGCTAGTCGAAGGTTGGCGGCATAATTCCAGAAATCCATATGTAAAAGTCAATCTCCACCATGCTTATTTGTTAAATGTTTCGAGGTGTAGATAAATAAACTTTCTGGCAACAATGTAGATAGCCGAGACAGTAAGGTTGTAAAAAATGGAAAATAGTACTCGCCACTTCTTTTACTAAAAATTTTTATGATGTACTTAGCGGCACGATCCACCGACGGGACAATAATAGGTATTTTGGGTCCTCGCCAAAGGTTGGTATTAATGGGCCCAAAATATACAGTACAAAATTTAATTCCAGTTTTTGCAAAATGCACTCGAAGTCGTCGGAATGTTATGGAGAGTGCCGCCTTACTTGCAGAGTACGAAATTCCGCCATAGCCGTGACGAAAAGCCGATGTAGAGGAAATTGCAACAAACTGACCACTGCCTCTTTTAAGAAATTTGTCCATAAATTCGGCGACCCAGAATAATGCACCATAGAGATTTATATCAAAAGATTTATGATAAATTCCAAAATCGAAAGTATTTAGAGGATTTTGTAAATTAACTGCAGCATTTAAAACTATGATATCCGGTAAAAAACTTTTATCTTTCATCTCACCAACAACTTTTTTCATGTCGTCCAGATTTTCAAGATCGCATTGTAATAAATGCAGTAGTTCACTATTTAACTCCTTCCGTAATTCCTCAAGTGCTTCGGGTCTTCGTGCTATACCCCAGACTTCGTGCCCATCTTCTATTAACTTTTTAGTGAGCGTTTCACCTATGCCTGAAGAAACACCCGTAATAAATATTTTCATAGAAGTTTGGAATCATAAAAAATTTTCTTCCCACCATTATACCACAATTTCCTTTCTGGTGCTCCCGGTAGGAATACAACTTACAAGAGGGTTAGAACGCTATGATATAATCCCTATATGCCGTACAAGGAACGAGAGAAGCTATACGAAGCGCAAAAAAGGCATCGAGTAAAGATAAGATCTAAATTATTGGAATTTTTGTCTACTAAATCGTGTTGCGATTGTGGTGAAAAGGACCCAATTGTTTTAGATTTTGATCATCGGGATCAAAATAATAAATTTAAAAAAGTGGCTAAAATGTTGTCCGGTCATTACTCGTGGGACTCAGTTAGTCGCGAGATCCGTAAGTGTGATATTCGTTGTGCGAATTGTCATAGACGAAAGACTTATGTTCAGCTAGGATATTGGGGTAAGACTAAGTCCCCTGTCGCTTCTCGGCGGGGACGGCATTCGGAAACAATGAGTAAGTAAACTTACTCGCTGTTCCTCACTTGTCCCCGTAGCTTAATGGATAAAGCAATACTCTTCTAAGGTATTGATGCAGGTCCGATTCCTGCCGGGGACACACTTCACTTTCTGGGTTTAGCAAGTTTTTTCACGGCATTGGAAACAGCCAGTACTACTTTTTTGTCAAAGATATCGGGAATGATTTTTTCTCTGGTAGGTTTTTTGACGACTCTGGCGAGCGCTTGGGCTACTTCTATTTTCATCTTGTCCGTAATTTGAGAAATGCGTGATTCTATAGCACCTTTGAAAATTCCCGGGAAGACTAACACGTTATTAATTTGATTCGGGAAGTCGGAACGGCCTGTTGCAATAATGGCCGCCCCGCCTCGTTTGGCTTCCTCTGGCATTATCTCTGGTATAGGGTTAGCCATGGCAAATACAATTGCGTTACTTGCCATAGTTTTTATGTCAGAAGATTTGAGCAGGTTACCTTTCGACACTCCGATAAAGACATCGGCATTTTTAAGAGCATCAGTTAATACGCCCGACACATTATTACTATTTGTAAATTTGAGCAAGCCCTTCTTGACTGGTGTAAGCGCGCGACGTCTCTTGCTTACTATTCCCTCGCTGTCACAAATGACAATATTTCTGACACCGTAGAGATAAATTAATTTGGCAATCGCCACACCAGCCGCCCCCGCCCCGTTTATAACAACTTTCACAGATTCCTTTTTCTTCCGAACCACTTTTAACGCATTGATCAGTCCAGCAAGGACAACGATAGCTGTACCATGCTGATCATCGTGCATAACGGGTATCGAAAGTTCTTTTTTCAAACGCGTTTCAATCTCAAAACAGCGAGGCGCAGAAATGTCTTCCAAATTTATACCGCCGAATGTTGGAGCGATGGCCCTAACTGCCGCGACTATTTCATCAACATTTTGTGTAGAAAGCACGATGGGGAAAGCGT
>Ga0082335_1000625_pt1 | contig 85647 bp, 79 predicted proteins | sample Subgrocontami58m_FD_72375 | JGI IMG/M metagenome (GOLD analysis project Ga0082335, IMG submission 72375) | Subsurface groundwater microbial communities from S. Glens Falls, New York, USA - GMW37 contaminated, 5.8 m (SPADES assembly) (version 2) ...
AACCGTCGAGGCGCGCGCCCGGTCCGGGTCATCGACCATCCTCAATGGGGGTCGAGACAAAGCCGGAAAACTGTTACCCATGTGCCCGGTCCAGAGTGTTACCCATGTGCCCGGTTGAAGAGGGCGGAGCCCCGCCCTTCTTCCCCACCCAACCGTCGGCCTACGCCCCACCCTCCATCCGCACGCCCGGGTGGAAATGCGCGTAGACCCGGCGCGCCGTTTCCCTGCTGATGCCGGGTGCGGCTTCCAGGTCGGGCAACCCGGCCATCTTCACCCCGCGCGCCGATCCGAAATGGTTCAGCAACGCGCGCTTGCGGGCGGCGCCGATCCCGTCGATTTCGTCCAGTTCGCTTTGCCGGATCGCCTTGGAGCGTCCGGCCCGATGGGTGGTGATGGCGAAACGGTGCGCCTCGTCACGCAGGCGTTGCAGGAAATACAGCACCGGATCGCGCGGCGGCAGTTGGAACGGGTCCATCCCATCCGTGTGCAGCCATTCGCGGCCGGCGTCGCGGTCCGGACCCTTGGCGATGGCGATCAGCTTGACGTCGCTCACCCCCAGTTCGTCCAGCACGCCACGCGCGGCCGAGAGCTGGCCGATGCCGCCGTCGATCAGGACAATGTCCGGCCAGTCCGAATCGGCCGCGCCGTCGGCCTGTTCCTTCAGGGCGCGGGCGAAACGGCGTTGCAGCACTTCGCGCATCATGGCGAAATCGTCACCCGGGGTGATCGCGCCGCGAATGCCGAATTTGCGGTAGGCGGCTTTGATGAACCCCTCGGGTCCGGCGACGATCATCACGCCGTAAGGGTTGGTGCCCATGATGTGGGAGTTGTCGTAGACCTCGATCCGTTCGGGAGTGGAGTCCAGCTTGAACAGCGCGGCCACCCCGTCCAGCAGCTTGGCCTGCCCGGCTGATTCGGCCAGCTTGCGCTCCAGGGCCTCCCGCGCATTGATTTCGGCATGCTGCACAACCTGGTGTTTTTCGCCCCGCTGCGGCACCGCGATTTCCACCTTGCGGCCGGCTTTCAGGGTCAGCGCTTCGGCCACCAGCGCCTGTTCCGGCAGTTCGTGGTTGATCAGCAGCAAAGGGGGAGGCGGTTTGTCGTCGTAGAACTGCGCGATGAAGGCGCCCAGGACCTCGGGCGTTTCCTCGGCCTTGGCATGAGTGGGATAGAAGGCGCGGTTGCCGTTGTTGCGGCCGCCGCGCACGAAGAATACCTGCACGCAGGTCTGGCCGGCGATCTGGTAGGCGGCGATCACGTCCGCATCCGCCAGACTGGCCGGGTTCACCACGTCGCTGCCTTGCACGAAGGTCAGGCCGCGGATGCGGTCACGCACGGCGGCGGCCCGCTCGAATTCCAGGGTTTCGGCCGCGCGCTCCATTTCAGCGGCCAGTTCCTGCTGCACCGTGGCGGATTTGCCGGCCAGGAACGCCTTGGCCTGGCTGACCAGCTTGCCATACTCGGCCTCGTCGATGCGTCCGACGCAGGGGGCGGAGCAGCGCTTGATCTGGTGCAAAAGGCAGGGGCGGGAGCGGTTGGCGAACACCGTGTCGGCGCAGGAGCGCAGCAGGAACACGCGCTGCATCGCCGTCACCGTCTGGTTTACCGCCCAGGCCGAGGCGAAGGGCCCCCAATAGCTGCCCTTCCGCGTCTGCGCCCCGCGATGCTTGGCGATCTGCGGAAACGGATGGTCTTCCGTCATCATCAGCCAGGGATAGGACTTATCGTCGCGGAGGACGATGTTGAAGCGTGGCTTCAACCGCTTGATCAGGTTGGCTTCCAGCAGCAGGGCCTCGGCCTCGGTATGGGTGGTGACGATCTCCATGGAGACCGTTTCCGACACCATCCGCCGCAGCCGCTCGGGCAGACGGGCAATCTGGGCATAGGAGGTCACGCGCCGCTTCAGGCTGCGGGCCTTGCCGACATACAGCGCGTCGCCCTTGGCATCGAGCATGCGGTATACGCCGGGGTTGGCCGGCATGGTTTCGAGAGCCGCCTCGATCACCGTGACGCCCTTCATGGCCGGTCGGTCCGGTGCGGCGTCCCCGTTCGCCGAGACCGCTTCGTCGCCAGTGTTCATGCCGGCATCGTAGGGCCGGAGTGGGCAAAACGGGAGGGTGAAAGGTGGCCCCAAACCGTCCACTGATCCTGTGGATAAGTTTGTGGGCAAAGCCCGCGGCACCTGCGTCGAGTCCGTGATTTCGTTGGATTTATTAAAGAATGGTTAAATTTTGGGCGTTTCATAACTCATTGATTATAAGAGATATTACTGAAAATGTTGCATTCTCGGGGGTTTACCGACCGTCTTTTCGCCCCGCGCCAGGCGCCCGGTTTCAGGACGTGGACAAATTCTGCCGCAAGCGCTCAATTTCAACCCCGGCCGAGGTCGCGTCGGGGAAAACGTCGAGCTTTTCAACCCTGACCCGAGCCTTGACGACGCGCTCATCCACCAGGCAGCAGGCCGCGATGCGTTCGGCCATGGTTTCCACCAGACGAACATGGCGGGCGCCGACGATGGCCCTGACGTCGTTGGCGAGCTTTTCGTAATCTACCACGCGGGCCAGTTCCTCCCGCACGGTCAAGGGCAGGTCGGTTTCACCCTGCGGCTCATCCGCGACCGCCAGGTCCACATTGATCCTGACCCGCTGCGCACCAGTATGCTCATGCGGGTAGATGCCGACTCGGGCGGACAGGATCATGTCGCGCAGGAACACATGGCGCAGGCGCAGGTTGGCGCTGGCCAGGATCGGGTCTGACATCACTCGTCGTCCAGGGGCGAGGCGGGGTTCGGCGACCATTGCATATGTTGCCCCCCATCCAGAGCGATCATCTGCCCGGTCATCGAGCGCAGGCGCAGGATGGAGAGGACGGCCTCGCCCACCTCCTTCAAGGTCGGGCCACGACGCAGTGGGGTGGACCCGGCCTGACGCGCGAACTGCTCCGGGGTTTGGCGGCTGTTGGGCAGGGCCGGACCAGGGCCGATGCCGTTGACCCGGATGCGCGGGGCCAGGGCCAGGGCCATGCTTTGGGTCAATGCCCACAGGCCGAATTTCGAGACGGTGTAGGAGACGAAATGCGGCGTGATCGACCAGACCCGCATGTCCAACATGTTGATCACCACGCCCTCGGCCCCCTGCGGCAAAGTATGGGCGAAGGCCTGGGTCAGCACGAAGGGCGCGCGGAGGTTGGGTTCTATATGGCGATCCCAGGAGGCGCGAGTTGCATCGTGCCACTCGTCTCGCTCGAACGTGCTGGCGTTGTTGACCAGAACGCCCAGCGGCCCGATTTCGGCGATGGCGGCGGGTATCAGGGTGGCGGTTGCGGATTCCTGGGACAGATCCGCGCGCAGCACGGTGGCGCGCCGCCCGATCTTGCGGATCTCGGCGGCGGTTGCCTCAGCGTCGTCGGTGCTGGCATTGCAATGGATTGCCAGATCAAAGCCCACCTCCGCCAGGGTCAGCGCAATCGCTCGGCCCAGGCGCTTGCCCCCGCCGGTGACCAGGGCCGCGCGGGGCAGGGAGGCAGACATCGGGGCTGGCGGCATCATAATGTCCTATCCAGCGGAACATGCTGCGTCGCCATGGCGGCCGTTGAACGGACCATGGCGCCCGGTCTCAAGGGAAATAGCGCTCCCCCAGATACGCCCCCAACCCTATTCCCACCAGCGCCCGACCGACCACGGCGGGTTGGAGCAGCGGACTGACGCCTGCAACGGGTGCGAGGGCAGGGAACAGGATCTGTGTCGCGATGATCGCGACGAACCCGCCTCCCAATGCGCCGGCCATCATGGGCAGGACGCGAACGTGCAACCCGCCGTCTTCCGGACTGCTCGGGGCATGGGCCTGTGCATGGGCTGGGGTCACGCCCGCAATGGCCAAACTGAAAACCAAGGCAAGGAGTCTCTTGTTCACGGCACTGTCCTTCTCGTACGCGCTCACCCTGACCAGAAACGGAGAACGCGTCCCAACTCTTCGGTTAGAGCGTGATCCACAGTCTGCGACATGTGAGCTCGGACCGATCATGCTCCAGTCTAGAGCGGTTTCACCATGACTGGAAACGGCAAACCGCTCTAGCACTTTGTTTTGTCGCGTGATTCACAGGTTGTTCGGTTCCCCTCGGCGTGATCACGCTCAATCGGCCGACGACCAGGAGCCGTGTCAGACAGGAATGCGACATCATGCTGTGTGCCGTTGCCATGGCGGTGCCAGAGGCGGCAGGTGCGGTCAGGGTCTGGTGGTCGGCCGCCGCGGACAAGGACGCCTGGCGCAATCATACGAGGCAGGCAAGCAAACGGCGCCGGCCATGACGACCGGCGCCGCTGTCAGAACGCGATGCGGTCGGTCAGGCCGGGGCGAAGAACGGCATTTGCGGGCCGCCATCTTCCGTCTGGATCCACTTCAGCTTGACGCTCATGCCGATCTTCACGTCCTTGGGGTCGCAGTCGACGATGTTGGTCATCATCTTCGGCCCCTCGGCCAGTTCAACATAGGCGATGACGTAGGGCGGATTGGCCCGTTCCATCACGCTGTAGGTGTAGACGGTCCCCTTGCCAGAGACTTCCTTCCATTCGACCGGCCCCAGGGTGAACGGGGAGATCCCGCGCGGGTACCAGATGAACTTCTTGGTGGCGGTGCACTGCGGCAGCACCAGCTTGCCGGCTGCGCAGCCGTCGAAGAACGGCTTGGTTTCCGGGTTGGTGTCAGGCGTGCCGACAAACGGGATTTTGCGTTGAGCCATGACGATTACTCCCGCTCCAGGATGACAGTGCTGCCGACATGGCGGGTGCCGAGGGACCCACCGGTGCCGTGGGCGATGGCGAGGTTGCAGTTCGGAACCTGCACCGCCTTGTGCGCTTCGCCGCGCAACTGACGCACGGCTTCGATGATCTTCGTGATACCGCCACGATTGGCCGGGTGGTTGGAGCACAACCCGCCGCCATCGGTGTTGAATGGCAGCTTGCCGACGCCGGAGATCAGGTTGCCGTCCATCACGAACTTGCCGCCCTGGCCCTTGGCGCAGAAGCCGAGGTCTTCGAGCTGCATCAGCACGGTGATGGTGAAGCTGTCGTAGATCGAGGCATATTTGATGTCGGACGGCTTGATGCCCGCCATTTCCCATGCCGGCGGACCGGACCAGCGCGCGGCCGAGTAGGTCAGATCGACCTCACCGCCCATCTGGTTCTTCGGCGCCTCACCGACGCCGATCACCTTCACCAGCGGCCGCTTCAGGCTCTTGGCAATCTCCGGCTTGGTGACGATCAGCGCGCCGCCACCGTCGGAGATGACGCAGCAATCGAGGCGGTGCAGCGGGCTCGCGACCATCGGCGAGTTCACCACATCCTCGACCGTCACCACATCACGCAGCATCGCATGCGGATTGTGCTGGGCGTGGTGCGATGCGGCCACCTTGATCCAGGCGAGCTGCTCGCTGGTCGTGCCATACTCATGCATGTGGCGCATGGCACACATGGCATACATGTTCGCCGTTGCGGGGCCATACGGATATTCGAACTGCATTTCCGGCTGGGCAGGGCTGCCGGCGCGCGGCGCGGTGCCGGTTGCCATGCCTTCGCTGCGCGGACGGCCCGCCAGGGTAATCAGGCACACATTGGCGCGACCGGTGGCGATGGCCTGCAACGCATGCCCGACCGCGACCTGGTAGGACGACCCACCGACATCGGTGCTGTCCATATGGCGGACCTTCAGGCCCATGTAGTCGATCATGGACATCGGGCCGAGGCCCGGTGCGTCGCCAGCGCAGTAATAGGCGTCGACATCGTCCTTTGTCAGGCCGGCGTCGTCCAGCGCGCCTTTCGCGCATTCGGCATGCAGCAAGGTGACCGACTTGTCACTCGCCTTACGTGTGGGATGCTCCCAGGCACCCACGATATAACCCGCACCTTTTAAGCTCATGCTTCGCTCCCTTTGCGATCGACATCGTTCGATCCGGTTCAAGCGAGGGGATTATACCGATCGGTAGCGGTTCGGCTACCCTGCGTCGGACGGAGGACCGAGGGAATGCCCGGGCGACTGCTTTTCTGAGCCGAAACCCACGCGGGCTGGCATTTGCATCATCGGCCAGGGCACCATCGCCCAGGGCGTCATCGGCCAGGGCATCATCGCCCAGGGCATCATCGGCCAGGGCGTCATCGCCCGATTGGCACGACCCTCTTGGATGCCTGCTTGTGGTGTGTGTGGTCGCCGTCGTCGGTGTCTGCCATGACGTCCAGGAATTGTGTGACTTCCCGCCGCAAGCCGTCGGTTGCGCGACCGAGGTCTTCAACGCCTTCCAATACCGCGAGGCTGGCCAGATCGGCGGTTTCAGACATCGTGGACACGTGCTGCATGGCGCGCGTGGCTTGGTTTGTCGCCTGGGTCATGGTCTGGACGGTGGACACGATGTCGCGCGTGACTTCGCTCTGATCCGCCACGGCCGTGGCGATGGCGCTGGCCACCTGGTCGACGACCTCGATGGCGGTGCCGACGTCCCGGACCGCAACCACCGCTTCCGTTGTCGCCGCCCGGATCGCGGCGATCTGGCCGGCGATTTCCTCGGTCGCCCTGGCGGTCTGGGCGGCCAGGCTTTTGACCTCACCGGCAACCACCGCGAAGCCCTTGCCGGCATCGCCAGCCCGCGCCGCTTCGATCGTTGCATTGAGCGCCAACAGATTGGTCTGACTCGCGATATCGTTGATCAGGCGAACTACATTCCCGACCGTATCGGCGGCTTTGGCCAGTCCACCCACCTTGGTGTCGGTCGCCGTTGCCCGTTCCGCTGTCAACCGTACAGCCTCACTCGCTCGGCTGACCTGACGTCCGATTTCATGGATGCTGGCCAACATCGCCTCGGCCGCCGCCGCGACGGACGCAAGCCCATGGGCCGACCCCGTGGCGCCAGTCGCGGTTTCATGCGCCAGTTCCCGCGTGCGTCCGACCGCCGCAGACATTTCGTGCGCCCGTTCCCGCATCCCCTCCGCCGAACGGGCGAGGTCGCTCAGAACCGTGGCCACCGAGGTGCCGAATTCCCCGGTGTGGCGGTCGAGGATGCCCTGGCGGCGATCCTTGGCCTGGCGGGTCCTCTCGGCCGCGTCCCGTAAGTCCTGCGCCTGACGGGCATTGTTGGCGAATATGACGAGAGCCTCGGCCATCTGACCGACCTCGTCGTGCCGCGGCGGCATCTTGAGCACGCTGTCGTGGTTCCCGGCCGCCAACGCGCGCATCACGCCGGTGATTTCGACAATCGGACGCGATATGCCCCGTGCAATCAGCAACCCGGCGAGGCTGGCGACCAGCAACCCGGCGCCGGCAATGCTCAGCATCAGCCATTGCGCAGACTGGACCAGGGCCGCGTAGTCGGTGTTGTCGGTGACGATTTCGGCGGCACCGATCGCCTTGCCCGAGAAATCGTGGATCGGGGCCAACAGCGCGGCGACCGGCTTGTCGCCCATCAAGCCTGCGTGGATCAGGAATTGGCCCGTCGTGGCGTTGGCAAGGTCGTCGGCATTGAAGAAACCCTGCCCGCCGAGTGTTCCCGCAAACGTCTTGAACCCGGAGCGGTCCGCCAGATGGAAGGCGATATCCACCCGGCGGGACTGTTTGAACTGCTCAAAGAAGGGCTGCCCGAACGAGAGGCCGAACTCCACGCTACCGACAGGCTTGCCCACATGCTCGATCGGCACCACGCCGCGGATGCCCAGGCCAGCGACCCCGCCTTCCAGACCCACAACGACCCTATTGCCGGTGTTTGCGTCCACCACCGTCTTGCGGAACCCTGACAGGTCGTCGCCGTGTTTGGCGGGCATGTGGACACGCAGGAATGAAATCGCGGGTGCGGTGTGGAATTGGAATTGTTCGGCGCCGTAGTGGTCGCGGAGCCGGCTGAAGCCCGCGCCGAAAAATCCCAACAGAGCGGCCCGGTCGCCGCGCTCCATCGCCTGTTGCACGGGTGGCATCAGAGCGACCACGGTGCTCATCGCCGCGGCGCGGTTGGCTTCGCGGCGAAGATCCGAAAGCAGCGCGTCGTAGTGCCCGCGCAACTCACGTTGGTTGGCTCGGTCGATGATGCCGTCGACGATCCAAAGTCCGCCACATGCGACGAAAATCGCGGTTCCGGCCGCGGCGAGGGCCAGAGCGGCCGAGATCCGGCCGCGAAGGCCGAGCAAGATGCGTGTGCCTGACATGTGACTATCCTGTGGCTCGCCTGCGACATGGCCACGGCAGCCACGCGCGCTGAGAGCGGTCGACCAAAGGTTACCGGGAAGTCGGTTAACCCTGGGTAAACAGAGGTGCCAGGACGCTGCGGCGGAGGGCAGGCGTCGTCAGAGCGGTCTCCCATGATTGGAATCGAGAACACGTTCTAATGCTTTGTTTTGTCGTATGGTTCACACGCCATTTCGTTCCGATTGGCGTCTGATTCAGGTTCCAGTCTGGAAAGGGCCGATCGGAGGATAGAGCATGCCAATGGGCTGCACCCCTGCAAGCTGGTCTGGCGACCACCCGCCGACGGCCCGGTCGCGGGTTGTCGTTTCGTACAGACCACGGCCTGTCTGCTGGGCCGGAGGCTGCCGCGCCCGGGCGTGCCGATCTGTCAGCCTATACTGACTGCCGAACAGGGGCGCCAATGCCCTGACTTGAAGTCTCAGTCTTCGTCCGAAACCGGCGCGGAGCCATCGGGATGCGGATCGTCCGCCGCGATGCCCGCTGTCACCGACCGTCCACCCGGCCCACCGAGCCAGCCCGCCACCTGTTCGGCGCGGGCCAGGGCCGTATCCAGTGCGGCCATCGTCGCTGTCAGATCTTCGCTATCGTCATGTTCCCAGGTTCGCAGTGCCCAGAGCCACACGGCGACCAGCCCCTTGACCTGCAACGCGCCGAACAGCCCGTTCGCCGGGACGCCGGCCGTCTGCAGCATCCAGCGCATGCTGCGTCTTGTGGCGCAGGCCAGCAGCAGTGCAGTGCCAGGGTCAGCCGGCAAGGCCCGCATCAGAGCCAGGATTCCTGCCCGGTGCGACTGCAACGCATCGAACCGGCGCATCAACAGGTCGAACAACTGATCGCGGACCGAGCCCTCGGCCGGGTCACCTTCCAGCACCGCCTGATCGGCCATGCGACCGAATTTCAGCAGGATGGCGCCGCGGCCGGGGAAACGTTCGCGCGCGCGCGCCAACGGCAGGTCGGCGGCCCGCGCGGCGGCGACAACCGTCACGCGGCGCCATCCCTCCTCCGCGGCGATCTGCAATGCCGCGGCGATCAGGGTGCTGTCGAATTCCGAATCGGTCATGGGTGTGACATGCGCGCTATCAGTCTCCGCCTCAACCCGCCAGTTCGCGCGAGCGCCGTGTCGCCGCCGCAATCGCCTCGCTCATGGCGCGGGGCCAGGCGTCCGAGTCCATCAGCACCCGCAGCGCTTCGGCCGTGGTGCCGCCCGGGCTGGTGACGGCGACCCGCAGGGCGGAGGCGTCTTCGGGGCTTGCGGCCAGCAATGCGCCAGACCCGGAGACCGTCTGACGTGCGAGCAGGCGGGCGAGATCGGCGGGAATGCCCTGTTCAATGGCGGCCTGCTCCATCAGTTCCGCGAGCAGGAACACATAGGCCGGACCGCTGCCGGAGACCGCGGTGACGGGGTCCAGCAGCGCCTCGTCATCAGCCCAGGCGACGACGCCGATTGCCTGCAACAGGCTGTCGCAGAGGGCGCGTTGGTCCGGCGAAACGGAGGGACTCGGACAAGCAACGGTCACGCCCTGGCGCACGGCGGCGGGCGTGTTCGGCATGGCGCGCACGATGGCGGCTTTCTCACCCAGCAACGCCCGAATGCCGCCGATGGTGCGGCCGGCCATGATCGACAGGAACACGCCCTGCCCGACGAAGCGCCGGTAGGACGGCAGAGTCTCCGCCGCGTTTTGTGGCTTCACCGCCAGTACCACGGCGGACGGCGCGAATCCGGCGGGAATCGCGGCAACATCTGCCACCACCGTCATATCGGTGCCGGCGAACGATGCGGCAGCGGGCGAGGGGTCCACCGCCACCGAGGGGGCCAAGCCGCGTTCGCGCCAGCCGGACAACATGGCACTGCCCATCCGGCCGCAGCCGACCAGCAGAATCGGCGGGATCGTGCTGCTCATGTGTTTGTCCATTGCTTCATCTAGGCTTCCCCCACGCATTCCAGCATGGCCGCTTCCAAGGCATCGGCCGGGGCTTTGCCACCCCACAGCACGAACTGGAAGGCCGGAAAGAAGCGCTCGCACTCGGTCAGGGCGATATCCACCATGTCTTCCAGACTCTCGGCCGAGGCACCGGGCGCGCCGCGCAGCAGCACGGCATGGCGGAAGACCGGCATGCCATCCTCGGTTTCCATGCCGAAATGGCCGATCCACAGCCGTTCATTGGCCAGGGCCAGCAGTTCGTAGAGGGCACCGCGGCGCTTTTCCGGCACTTTCAGGTCGAAGGCGCAGGTGAAGTGCATGGCGCTGATTTCGTGCGACCAGTTGAAATACAGGCCGTAGTCGCACCAACGGCCGGGTGCTTCCGCCGCCATTTCCGATTCGCTGCGACGATCGAACGACCATTCGTTCGCCGCGACGATCTGCTCCATGACATCGATCGGGTTGGCCGATGAGGCCGGTGACGTGGCCAGCGACGCTGACATGCGGGGTCTCCCGTCAAGAGGAAGGCCGGGCGTGACGATCAACCACCGGCGGGCGAACGACCAGGGGGAAAAGAATCGTGGATTCGCCGGGGGTTGGCCACGGATGCGAGCCTATCGTCGCGATTGGCCGCACCGCAAGGGTCAGTCGCGTGAATTTGCCTCGGCCTCCAGATGCGCCACCCGCGATTCCAACGCCTCGACCCGTTCTTGCAGGGCTGCAACTACGGTTTCCGCGTTTTCCTGGCCCGCGCGCGCATTCGCGGCCATCTCGCGCAGGGCGTCGAGTTCGTCCCGGCGTACCAGGTCAAGGCGGCGAATCGCCTCATCGACTCGGGCCCGTACCATGGACTCGGCCTCGTCGCGCAAACCTGCCAGGGCCGAGATGGCGCCACCGGCGACGCCGGCGAGGTCATCGAGAAATCTGGGGCGGTCTGTCATAGCGGTCTCCTGTGAGGGGGTCAGACGGGGCTTTGCCCCGGACCCCACCAGGAGGGCTTTGCCCTCCTGGACCTCCCACCAAAGGCGACGGCCTTTGGAATGCGATTTTGTTGGGGTGTGGGGATAGGGCCTACTCGGACCTGTCACGGTCCGTGTTGGCCCTATCCCCACACCCCAACGATCCGGTTCCAAGGGCCGTCGCCCTTGGCGGGGATCCAAGGGGCAGAGCCCCTTGGTGGGGTCCGGGGCAAAGCCCCGCCTTCCCCCCCCTCACACGTGTCCCTATAACACACGCCCATGATTCTGATCACCGGCGGCGCTGGATTCATCGGCTCCAATCTTCAGGCAGCGCTCCAGCGCCGCGGTCACGAAACCGCTGTGGTCGATCGCCTTGGCACCCGCGACAAATGGCGCAACCTGGCCAAGCATCCACCGGACCGGCTGGTGCACCCGTCGGAGCTTGACGCCTTCCTCTCCCACCGCCCACCGATCGAGATGGTGTTCCATCTGGGCGCCATCAGCGACACCACCGTAACCGACGGCGACCAGACCTGGGCGACCAATGTCGAGTTGACCCGCCGCCTGTGGGAATGGTGCGGCGACCGTGGCGTGCGGCTCGCCTACGCGTCCTCGGCCGCGACCTATGGCGACGGGGCGTTGGGCTTTGACGATGACGGCTCCGTCGCCGCGCTGGAACGGCTGCGGCCGATGAACCTGTATGGCTGGAGCAAGCACGCCTTCGACCTTCTGGTGGCGCGCACCCTGGCTGCGGCGCGAGAACGGCCGCCGCAATGGGTCGGACTGAAATTCTTCAACGTCTATGGCCCGAACGAGTATCACAAGCGCAACATGGTCTCGGTCGTGAAGGTGAAATACGACGAGATCGCGGCCGGCCAGGCGCCGAGACTGTTCCGCTCCGACCGGGCCGACATGGCGGACGGCACCCAGTCCCGCGACTTCATCTGGGTGGGCGATATTGTGAACGTCCTGCTGTGGCTGCTGGACACGCCACGGGTCAGCGGGTTGTTCAACCTGGGCACCGGCGTGGATCGTACCTACCTGGATCTGGCCTATGCGGTGTGCGACGCGGCCGGCGCGGAACGCAAGGTTGAGTTCGTGGACATGCCCGACAGCCTGCGCGGGCAGTACCAGTCGTTCACCCGCGCGCCGATGGCTCGCCTGCGCGATGCCGGGTACGTGGCGCCGTTCACCACCCTGGAGGATGGCATCCGGCGCTATGTGCATGACTACCTGGCCAGCGGCGACCTCTACACATGATCCCCGCGTTGCTGTTTCCGCAATTCGATCCGGTCATCGTGCAGGTCGGACCACTCGCGATCAGATGGTATGCGCTGGCCTATATCGTCGGACTGGTGCTGGGCTGGCGGCTGATGCGCCGGCTGGTGGGGCGATCGCCGGTGGTGGCGACTCCGGTGCAGGTGGACGATTTCCTGACCTGGGCGACCCTTGGTGTCGTGCTGGGTGGGCGGCTTGGGTATGTGGTGTTCTATCAGCCCCAGACCTTTCTGGCCGACCCGTTGGGTATTTTCGCGGTCTGGCAGGGCGGCATGAGTTTTCATGGCGGCATGCTGGGGGTCTCGCTGGCGGTTGTCTGGTTCTGCCGCCGGCATGGCATCCCGCTGCTGGGATTCGCCGACCGGCTGGCCGTGGTGGCGCCGGTGGGGTTGTGCCTGGGGCGGATCGCCAATTTCATCAACGGGGAGCTGTGGGGGAGGGCGGCGTCCGATTCCGTACCCTGGGCCATGGTGTTTCCTTATGCCGGGCCGGTGTTGCGTCATCCCAGTCAGATCTACCAGGCCTTGCTGGAGGGGGTGGTCCTGTTCGTGGCGATGTGGCTGCTGGCCGGGCAGGAGCGCATCCGTGCCCGTTTCGGCCTGCTGACCGGGATATTCCTGGTCGGATATGCCGTGGCGCGGATGGTCGGAGAAATGTTCCGGGAGCCGGATGCGTTCCTGGGTTTCCTGGCGTTTGGCACCACGATGGGACAGGTGCTGTCGGTCCCCATGCTGCTGGCCGGCCTGTGGTTGATCATCCGGGCCCGTCCGGTCCGGTGATCCCGGGCGAACGGCGGGCCGGCCTCCAACAGACCGAGCCGCTCTCTGGCCCGTCCGCCGGTCCGGTGATCCCGGGCGAACGGCTGGACGCGTTCATGGCGCGGGCCAACGCCGCCTATTACGCGCGGCACGATCCGTTCGCCGATTTCACCACCTCGCCCGAGATCAGCCAGGTCTTCGGCGAGGTCCTCGGCCTCTGGGCTGCGGTCACCTGGACCACCCTCGGCCAACCATCCCCGGTCGTATTGATCGAGGCCGGACCGGGACGTGGCACCCTGATGGCGGATGCGTTGCGGGCCGTGCGCCAGGCCGCGCCGCAATTCGCCGCGGCACTCCGGGTGCATTTCGTCGAGACCTCCCCCCGGTTGCGCGCCGCTCAGGCCCGGATGGTGCCCGATGCCACGTGGCACGATGCGATCGAGGACGTGCCGGACGGCCCGTTTCTGCTGCTGGCCAATGAGTTCCTGGACGCGCTGCCGATCCGTCAATTCGTCCGGCGTGGGGATGGATGGACGGAGCGCTGGGTCGTTGCGCATGGGTTCGAGGAACGGGATTTTCCATCGCATCCCGACCGACCGCCGGCCGCCGGCCGCCCGCGGTTGCCTCCGGTTGTCACGCCAGATGGAACGATACCCGAAGGCGCCGTGGTCGAACGCTGCGACCTGGCATTGGGCCTGGCCGCCTGCCTGGCCGAACGCCTGTGCCGCCACCCCGGAGCGGCCTTGTTCCTGGACTACGGGCCGGCGGTCAGTGCCCCCGGCGACAGCCTGCAGGCATTGGCGGGCGGCAAACCCGTTGATCCACTGTCCGAGGCCGGGTCCGCTGACCTGACCGCGCATGTGGATTTTTCCGCGATCGCCGCGATCGCGCGGGCCGGCGGTGCCGCGGCCTACGGGCCAGTGCCGCAGGGCATGTTCCTTGCACGGTTGGGCCTGTTCCAGCGCGCCAACCGTCTGGCGCGGCACCTGCCGCCAAGGTCCGCGGCGGCGATCATGGACGGGGTCCGCCGGCTGGGCGAGCCGGACCGGATGGGGCGGCTGTTCAAGGTGCTCGCGTTGACGTCACCCGGCTGTGAGGAGCCGCCAGGTTTCGGCTAGCGCGGTTTCAGCATGACTGAAAGCGGCAAACCGCTCTGGCACTTTGTTTTGGCGCGCGATTCACTCGCTGTTGCGTTCCGCCCAGGGTGATCACGCTCCAGAGCGGTTTCACCATTGATTGGAAATGGCAAACCGCTCTGGCTCATTGTTTGGTCGCGTGAGTCACACGCTGTTACGTTTCGCTCAGCGTGATCATGCTCCAGCGGGATCGTTTCGCCGGGAAGACAGGCTCAACGGGCGCCGACACGGAAGACCACCACCCACACTGTCATCATCAGGATATACGCATCGAGCAATAGTGTCTGGTTGTGGAGGTAATGAAGGTCGTAAACCAGTTTGGCCCGTGCGTCCTCAACCGAGGCACCGTACGGATAGTTTATCTGTGCCCAACCCGTGATGCCCGGCAATATGCGGTTCCGATCATCATAGTGCGGAATGACATGCGTTAGTTGCTCCACGAAACAAGGCCGTTCGGGACGCGGGCCGACCAGACTCATCTCGCCACGCAGTATGTTCAGCAACTGCGGTATTTCATCGATCCGGAAGGCGCGGATGAACACGCCGATGCGTGTCACGCGTGGGTCACGTCTTGCTGCCCATCGAGGCCCGTCCGATTCCGCGTCCATCCGCATGCTGCGAAGTTTGAACAGGGTGAAGACCCGTCCATGCAGCCCGACACGATTCTGCCGATACAGCAGCGGTCCGGGAGAATCGAGCTTGATGAGGCAGGCCACCACCATCAGAAGCGGCAGGGCAAGCAGGAGCAACACCACGCTGCCCACGACGTCACGGGAGCGCCGAACCGCCTCGCTGAACGCGGTCATCGGGGTCGGCTGGACCTCTCGGGAGGCGACGTCCTGGGTGATCATCAGAGAGCGACCTTTCTGCGCGTGGTATCAGGTGAGCCTTGCATGCAGCCGAACAACTCGAACCTGGGTAAGTCTGGCCTGGGCAAATCTGGCGCAGGCGTGGCGGCGGGAAACATCGCCACGGAGCGGTTGAAAATCGGCGGATCCGTGGATTTAGGTCACCGGCGCCTGTCCATCCCGGTGGCCATGCCACCCGGATTCCCTCCGCGGTCCACCCCTTCTCATCGCCATTGCTTCAGGTCGCCAAGCACAGCTCGGCTTTCCGCCGCGGATTGAAGGCCACCCAGCAATGCCATCAACTCGTGCCCAGTATAGTAGCCAGAAAACGCGAATGTCAGCTTCGGAAACTACCTATGCCAGCCGTGATCAGGGATGAATTTTCTTTTGTCCAGTGAGCGTTCAACAATTCTTGTTCTTGCCATCAGCTGGAAATGCGGCATCAATTCCGGTTGGCATTAGACACGTCTTAGAGCGAATCCGTAACGAAAACCCAGCGTCGAATATAAGCGGGTTCCGAAATGTTGTCTGCCCGGCGGCCGATAGGTCCGAACGCGCAAGGTCCCGATCGGACGCCAGGACGCCGAACAACCGCTTGGTGGGAGCCCGTCTCAGACGCGTGGCTACGCCATCCCGCCAATTTCCCGCACCAACGCGTCGGTCGTCACCTGCCGGCAATAGCCGCGGTTGTTGCGCAGCGACCAGTCATGCCGGTCGGCTGACAAGGTCGCACAGGCATCGGTGGGCACCGTCACCAGATATCCCAGATCGCACGCGTCCCGCACCGCCGAGTCCACGCATTGATCGGTCAGCACCCCGGCGATGATCAGGGAGCGGACGCCGAGATTGCGCAGCACGTAATCGACATTGGTGGACATGAAGACGCTGGAAGACGTCTTCGGCAGCACGATCTCATCCCCCGTCGGGGCAATCGCGTCCAGCACCTGAGCGTCCCACGATCCGCGTGGCACGAACAGGTTGCTGATCTTGTAATCCAGGCTCATGTCGCGGCCGTCCTGGGTCAGTGCCTCGATGACCGTATAAAGCACCTCGATCCCGGCCGACCGGCACGCGGCCTGGACGCGCCGCATGTTCGGTACGGCACGGTCCGCCATTTCCCGCAGGAAATGCCCGTAGCGCGCCTCCCGTTCAGCGTCCGTCATAGACTTGTATGAGCCGCCGTCGGGACGCGCATTGTAGTTCTGCACGTCCACGAACAGCAGCGCGGCGTGGTCCCGGTCGATCGGGACCTCCCGGCTGAGCCCGGCCGATCGCCAGTCGGGGCGAGAGACCCGTGTCGTCACACCGGATCCCAGTCAAACGCCTGCTCGGAGGTATCCAGCGGCATGAACGCCGCTTGCAGCGCGGGCGCGGCCATTGCGGCGATCGTTTCCGGTGTCCACCCATCGGCGCGGTGGACGATTCGCACCGGGCGGGGCGAGCTGAACAGATAGATCTCGTTCATCCGGGTGCCGAACACCTGGCCCGACACATTCTTTGCCGCGTCCGACGACAGGAACACCGCCAGCGGCGCGTTCTTGTCCGGCGTCATCTTCTGCACCTTCGCCACCGCCGCCTGCTGCTCCGGCGTGTTGGTGGGGATCGAACTGGTCATCCGGCTCCAGGCCCAGGGCGACAGGCAGTTCGACCTCACATTATAGCGCGCCATGTCCAACGCGATGGATTTCGACAGCGCCGTGATCCCGAGCTTGGCCGCGGCATAGTTCGCCTGCCCCAGATTGCCGATCAGCCCGGAGGTCGAGGTGATGTGAACAAAAGTCCCGCTCTCCTGTTTGCGGTATTCCTCGGCCGCGGCGCGAGAGACGAAGAAACTGCCGTTCAGGTGGACGGAGATGACGGAAAGCCAGTCATCCTCGCTCATACGATGAAAAATGCCGTCGCGCAGGATGCCGGCATTGTTCACCACGGCGTCAATGCGGCCGTAATGGTCCATGGCGGCTTGCACGATCTTCCGGGCCGATCCCCAGGCGGCAACCGACTCGGTGCAGATTTCGGCGGCGCCGCCGCGCTGCTCGATCAGCGCCTTGGTCTGCTGGGCCGGGGTGGTGGAGCCACCTTCGCCGGACAGGGACGCGCCGATATCGGCGATGATCACCTTCGCGCCGGCCGCCGCCATCATGATCGCGATCTCTCGCCCGATGCCGCCGCCGGCGCCAGTGACGACCGCGACCTTGCCCTCCATCATGCCTGCCACGTCTCTGTTCTCCTTGTTGCCGGCGGGATTCGAGGGCACAGAATGCGATGCAAACAGGGTGACGTCGAGCCATGCTGGGTCTCAATCAGGATTTTCCACTTCTGCTGCCGACCATGCTGGAGCATGCGGCGATGAATTTTGGCGATGTGTCGATCGTGTCGCATGGCCCGGGAGAGGCGGTGCGGACCGATTATGCCGCGACTGCCGTCCGCGCCCGTCGTCTAGCGTCCGGCCTGAAACGGCTGGGGCTGCGGGAAGGCGATATGACCGGGTCGCTGGCGTGGAATTCCCACCGGCATCTGGAACTGTTTTACGGCGCCACTGGAATCGGCGCCGTGCTGCACACCGCCAATCCGCGCCTGCCGGACCCGCATATCGTCTACACGATCAATTTCTCCGGGTATGATACGCTGTTCATCGACCTGGATACTCTCGCCCTCGCCGAACGTCTGGCGCCCAGGCTGGAAACGGTCCGCCGGTACGTGATGATGGCGCCGCGGGACGCGATGTCCTCGACCAACCTGCCCGACGTGATCTGCTATGAGGATCTGATCGACGCGGGCGATGCCGATTTTGCCTGGCCAGCGCTCGATGAACGTGCCGCCTGCCTGCTGTGCTTCACGTCCGGCACGACTGGCGCACCGAAAGGCGCGCTCTACAGCCATCGGGGCAATGTGCTGGGCGCGATGGCAACCGGATCGGGCAATGGCTGGGGGCTCTCGGCCGATGATTGCATCATCGCCGTGCCCGGCTTCTTCCACTGCAACGGCTGGGCGGTGCCGTTCTTCGGCCCGATGTATGGCGCGAAGATCGTCATTCCCGGCCGGCGCATGGACACGGAATGGCTGCACAAATTGATCGTTGAGGAAGGCGTCACTGCCGGTCCTGGGGTACCGACCATTTGGCTGTCCCTGCTGGATTATTGCCGGGACAACGGGTTGGGCATGGGGCGGCTGACCCGGCTGTATTCCGGCGGCACCGCGCCTCCGGTCGCGATGATGGAGGCCTATCTGCGCGATTACGGCGTCCGCACCCTGCATGGCTGGGGGATGACCGAGACGACCAGCGCGTCGACCATTTCCTTCGCGCCGCGGGACCTGCCGGAAGCCGAGGCGATCGCCGCCATGCGCACGCCAGGCAAGCCGCTCTATGGCAACGAAATCCGCATCGTGGACGATGATGACCGACTATTGCCGCGCGACGGCACGACCCCGGGGCATTTGCAGGCGCGCGGGCACTGGATCGCCGGCGGGTATTTCCGCCGCCCGGAGGTCGATCTGGTGACGTCGGACGGCTGGATGCGCACCGGCGACGTGGCGGTGATCGACCCCGACAACACCTTGCATATCGTCGATCGCGCGAAAGACGTGATCAAGTCCGGCGGTGAGTGGATCAGCAGCCAGGCCCTGGAGGACGCCGCCGCGCGCCATCCCGCGGTGCTGGAGGCCGCGGTGCTGGCGATGCCCCACCCTCGCTGGCAGGAACGCCCGTTCATGGTGGTCGTCGCCCGTTCGGCGGTCTCGGTGGACGACCTGCGGGCCTTCATGGTCGATCACGTGCCGAAATGGTGGCTGCCGGACTCGATTGTGTTCGTGGACGAATTGCCGCATGGGCCGACCGGGAAACTGGCGAAGAATGTGCTGCGAGAGTGGGTGGCCGCGGGGAAGATCGTGGCGTGAGGTCGACGCGGGCCAGGACGCCCCCATGGCCACGTGTCTTCGGCCCCGGTTTCGGGCGCGGGATGTCGATCGATTCGGGGTGCTACCAGGTTTGTGGCGCGCCTTGTCCCGCGCATACGGCGGACCATTGCCGCAAACGACAGAGCTCAGAATGATTCGCATGCTTGCCTCATGCTTATCGGAGTCCTGACTGCCAATTAGGACAGCGGGGAGGGGTCTAGCTCGCTCGCCGTGTTGGGCGTGGCAAATGCTTATGGAGGATCGCCTTGCTGATCTCACCGAATGCATCGATTGCGCTCGATCTCCTGCGTGGTTTCGCTGCACTCACGGTGTTTATGCATCATTGTACGATGCACCATCTGGACGGAGGGCTTTTTGCCTGGGCCGGGCGAGACGTGGGTCACAGCGCGGTGGTAGTTTTTTTGTGCTGTCCGGCTATGTGATATCCGCCACCCTACGGCCGAACGAGACCGGGCTATACTTCGCGATCAGGCGGATCTCGCGCATCTACTCGGTAGCGGTACCCGCTATTTTTCTGTCGTGGGCGATCGACAGCGCCGTAACTGATTTGAATATTGCAACCGTGAGTCACGGCTATCAGCTTGGAAAACCATGGGCCTACATTTCGCTCGCGTTGACGTTTTCGGGCGACTCTTGGAATCTAGCGGAACCGGTGTTCTCAAACGGCGCCTACTGGTCCCTGAACTACGAGGTCTGGTACTACGTAGCGTTTGGCATAACCACATTCGCCCGCGGGGCTTGGCGGATTACGGCTTTATTCCTGATGCTGGCGATGACCGGACTCAAGCTTTGGCTGCTGTTTCCGGTTTGGTTAGGCGGCGTGATGGTAGCCCGACTGCAGCAGGTGAAGCGCCTGCCCAAGGGACAGGCTCGTTTGCTTGTTGCTGCATCCATGACGATGATTGTGTTCGTCAAGGTTTACCAGTGCGAGCAACCGATTAATGACTTCTCGCGTGGCCTGAGCGGGGAGATGATCGCAGTCAGTCTACGGTATTCGCAGTGGTTCCTGGGAGACTACCTGATTGGCGGCCTCACGATGGCTCTGGTCTATGCCTTGGGCAGTGCGGAGGTCCGGTTTCCGCGTTTCCTCCGGCAGCCAATTGTTGGCTTGGCCAGCGTCAGCTTCAGTCTTTATCTGCTCCATGGCCCCTTGTTAATGTTATTCGAAGGTTTGCTTCCCGGCCACGGGTTGCTGACGATCCTGCTGTCTCTTGCCTTCTCTCTGGCCCTGGGCGCACTGATTGAGCCACAGAAGGACAGCTTACGTCGGATGCTGACCTGGCTTCTGGGGTATCGGGCTGCTCGATCTTAACTGACGCCAGCCAGTCCATCGACACACCTTGACCGGCGTGCCGTTGTCCACCGCCCGCCCCGCCGGGATCTGAAAATGCGCCGACGCATCGGCGCCATTGCGCGCCAGGAAGCTGAACAGGCGGCTCTGCCAGGTTGGCAGTGCGCTTCTGGCGGCAAGATTCTGGGGCCGGCTGGAGACGGTGAACGACGTCGTCATGATCTCCAAGTTCCAGTCGGGCGGGCGGTACAGGTCCAGTTCGAGTGGCACGATCGGCTCTTCCCTGTATCCGACGGTCAGCACGATCCGGAGAAACCGCGGGTTGATCGTCTCCATGCGCAGCCGTTCCGCCGTGGCGATGCGCGGCGCACCGGTCGTCACGATGGTCAGGAAGATGTTCTGTTCATCCAGGGGCATGACGTGCTTCAGCGTATGCATCAGCGCGATCGGAGCAAAAAATCCGGATGTGCGGTCAGTTCGATGGCCGTTCCGCGCAAGAAGCCGGGTGCCCGACGCTCCAGCATCCCCAACAGATCGAACAACCGCATTCCGCTCTGACGGGTACGCACCGAAAGAACCGCGGTGCCCTTCACCCAGGTCCAAATCATGGTACCGATCAGGCCGGCGATCAGAAGTGGCACATAGCCGCCATCCACCATGCTTGATGAGATTGGCACCGAAAAACATCAGGTCGATCATCAGGAACGGCGTGATCAAGGCCACCTCCGCCCAGAGCGGCCAAACCCGTGGGCGCCGCACGACGACGAAGGTGCGCGTTGCCGTTACCACCATGGTTCCGGTGACGGCGATGCCATGGACACTCGCCAGTTTCGACCAAGAGCCGAATGCCAGGACCCGGTGGGCGAGTCGTAAGCAGTCGGTTGCTGCGGTGTCGTCACGCTGCAAGTCCCGTTCCGGTGCGACCGGACGTTGCAAATTCCGCAACTTGCCGTCACGTTGGATGTAGCGGTCCTACCTGATCCGCGCTGGTGGCTGGATGAAGGCCAAGAAGAGACCAAAGGGAGATCATCAATGGCGAGCGATACCGACGTCGAACGTCTGCGGGACACCTACAAGATCTGGAACGACACCAAAGGGGAAGGAGATCGCCCCAGAAACGCCTGGCTGGAACTGTTCGACGAGCAAATCAGGATTGTCAGCATGGGGGACGTGGCCAGAGGACTGTCCTTCGCCAAGCCCCGACGCTCAAGGCTTGAGGCGGTGGAGTACTTGCTGGAACTGCTCAAGGAATGGAAGATGGAGCACTGGGACCCGGAGACCTTCGTGCATCAGGGCGACCATATCGCGATGTTCGGTCGATGCACCTGGACCCATCGTGACACCAACAAGACGATGGAATGCCGGATCGCGCATCTGTGGACCTTCAAGGACGGCAAGGCCACGGAGGTGATCGAGGTGTTCGATAGCGCGCTCGCCGCTGCCGCCGCTACGCCGTAACCGCTAGCCCGGTTCGACGCGACAACCGTGCACCAGCGCCCGGGCGGGCCGTAACCCGCCCGGGTCGCGTTGCAATCAGCCCAACTGGGCTTCGGCGAACTCGTAGTTGGCCAGATTGTCCAGCCAGTTCTGCAGATAGTTCGGGCGGACATTCTTGAAGTCCAGGTAGTACGCGTGTTCCCACACGTCGCACGCCAGCAGGACCTTGCCTTCGTTGGTCGCCAGCGGGCCGGACCCGTTCGGGGTCTTCGTCACCTTCAGCTTGCCGTCGGAGCCCAGCACCAACCATGCCCAGCCCGAGCCGAACTGGCTGACGCCAGCGGTCTTGAAGGCATCCTTGAACTTGTCGGTGCCGCCCAGGTCGCTGTCGATCTTGGCTTGCAGCTTCGGCGGGATCTTGCCGCCGGTCGGGCTCATGGATTGCCAGAACAGGATGTGGTTCCAATGCTGGCCGGCATTGTTGAACACCGGGCCGCCGGCGGCGGCTGTCGCGGTGACGATCTGTTCCAGCGTCTTGCCGGCGAGTGAGGCGTCAGCCGCCACAAAGCCGTTCAGCGCCGTGACATAGGCCTGGTGGTGCTTGCCATGGTGCAGGTCGAGGGTTTCCTCGCACATGCCCTTCGCCGCGAGGGCGGTTTTGGAATAGTTCAGGGTCGGCAGTTCGAAAGCCATGAAATCCTCCGATCGATGCGGTGCTTGGCGCCCAAACGCGGATGCGTCCGGAAGCCGTGACGCAGACACGTCCGGTAGCTGTGACGCGGGTGCTTCCGGTAGCTATGGCCGAGCCCCCGATGCGTCAAGCTTGCATGTGATGGCGATCGGCGCCACGTCGCGCAAATGAACGACCCGATCGCCGCCCTGGTCCGTCAGCATGACCCCGACCGGTTCCTGACCGCCCTGTTCGCGCCGGCGGAAAAACGGCAGGCCCTGCTGACCCTCTATGCGTTCAACCACGAGTTGGCGCGTGCCCGGGAGGTGGCCTCCGAGCCAACCTTGGCACTGATTCGCCTGCAATGGTGGCGGGAGGTGGTGGAGGGCGAACCGAAGCGTCACGAGGTCGCGAGCCCATTGACCGAGGCGATCCGCGCCGGCCTGCTGCGCCCGGACGATCTCCTGGCGATCATCGACGCCCGGGACATCGAAGCCGAGGACAGGATCGAGACGCGGGACGCCTGGCGGTCCTGGCTGCTGGCTGGGGCAGGGGGGTTGGTCGTCGCAGCCGGGCGGCTCCTAGGTGCGCCGGAGCCTGAGGCACTGCGTCCGTTCGGCGCCGCATTCGCCGTGTCGGGGCTGCTGCGGGGTGTGCCTGTGCTTGCCGCGCAGGGACGCTGCCTGCTGCCCGCCGATCTGCTGGACGAACATGGTCTGGTGCCAGAAGCGGTGATCTCGGACCCCAATGTGGAGGGCATGCTCGATGTGGGGAAGGCGCTGGTGCGGGAGGGGGAGAGGTTCCTGGGCGAGGCCACATCCGTCAAAGGCGCGCGGGCCTGGATCGCGGCGGTGCTGCCCGCGGTGCTGGCGCGTCGCGACCTCGGGCGGTGGCCTCGGGTCGACCGGCCGCGCCGGTTTGGTGACCGGTGGGCTGTCACATATTGCGGCTTGACAGGACGTATCTGAGTCCGTCGAGTCCGATCAGCAGGGCGGCAATAAAAAGACGTGGCGTTCCATTGGGCCTTCCCATTGGGCGTTCCGATTGGGCAGCCCCATCGGGCCTTCCCATTTGGGCGTTCCCAGTGGGCAGCCCACCGGGCGGTCTCTTTGGGTGATCCCATCGCGGGATATGGACCATGTCGGGGGATGGAGGTGCGCGTGGCGGCATTCATCGTGCAGGGCGTTACCGTTTACGCAGCGATCGGCGCCGTCGTGGCGGCGGTTTTTCTCCTCTGGGGCATCGACCGGATCGATCCGGGTGCCCGTGGCGGTTACGCGTTCCGGCCGCTGCTGTTTCCCGGATTGGTGCTGCTGTGGCCGTTCGTCCTGGTGCGTTGGCTGGCGCTGGAGCGTGCCCGATCATGAGGCGCCGCCATCGCGCCACGCATCGCGGGCTGTGGACGGTGTTGGCTGTTCTGCTGCCGATGATCGTCATCCTGGCTCTTGCCGCACGCCGCACCGGGCCGCTTGAAGCGCCTCAGGTCCAATTGACGGCCCCCATGTTGACCCCCGTATTGACCCCCGTGATGACCCCTGGGGCGGCCCCGAAATGAGCGCGCGTTATGAGCCGGTTGGCTGGAATTCCAGCAAGATCGCCTATGACGTCGTCGCGCTGGCGGCGATCGGTCTGTATCTGAGCCTGTTCATGTGGCTGGCCCCGCGGTTCCAGCATAGTTCCCTGCCGCTGGATGGCTTCACGGTGCGGATGAACGCCTTCGGCACCTGCGCCTTTCTGCTTATGACCCTCATTCTCTGTATCGGTCCGGCTGCTCGCCTGGATCGGCGCTTTCTGCCGCTGCTGTATAACCGGCGCCATATCGGGGTGATGACGGCGGCGATCGCGCTGACCCATGCCTGGGCGGCGGTGGACTGGTATTTCAGCTACAGCCCGGCCAATCGGTTCGAGATGGTGTTGCGCGGCAATACCAGCTTCTTCCAGGTATCCGGCTTCCCGTTCGAACTGTTCGGCATTTTCGCTTTGTTCGTGCTGGTGCTGCTGGCGGCCACCAGCCACGATTTCTGGCTGAAATTCTTGACCCCTCCGGTCTGGAAGGCCCTGCATATGGGCCTCTATGTCGCCTATGTGGCCGTCGTGCTGCACATCGCGTTCGGTGCGCTGCAGGCGGTGCAGAACCCGCTCCTGGCCGTTGTGGTGACCTTGTGTGCCACCGGGGTTGGGGTGTTGCATCTCCTCGCGTCTCGGCGGGAGCAGTCGCGTGAAGCGGCGATGGCGCCCCGATACCGGGAATCCCCCTGGGTCATCGCCGGTCCGGTCGCATCCATCGATGAGGATCACGGCATGGTCGTGCACCTGGAAGACGCCGAACCGGTAGCAATCTTCCGCCACCAGGGCCACCTGTCCGCCGTCACCAATCTGTGTGCGCACCAGAACGGGCCGCTGGGTGAGGGACGCGTGGTCGATGACTGCATCACCTGTCCCTGGCACGGGTTCCAATATCGCCTGACCGATGGGCGGGCGCCGGAGCCGTTCACGGAAAAGCTCGCCACGTATCGGCTGCGGGTGGAGGATGGGATGATCCTGCTGGACCCGCGGCCCAATCCGCCGGGAACCCATGTTGACCCGGTGCCGGTGCGATGAGCCAGGGTCACTTCTTCATCGGCTGGTCCCCCCGTACCGCCCGTCCGATCGCGGGCTTCCTCGCGACCGTGGTACTGCTCGGCCTGCTCGCCTTGGGCGGATTGGCACTGGCCCTGGGCAGCCGGGTGGACGATCCCGGCGGTGGCGATATCACCGGCGACCGGGTGTTGACCGGCATATTGGTGGAGTTTCCCTACCCGGTGATCGTGCTGGACCCTGACGCGACCTATCCGGCGGGCCATGCGGTACTGCTGTCGGGCGGTGGCAAGCGCGGGGTGCAAGGGGAATCCGCAAGACTCGCCGGACAGCGTGTGCAGGTCAGCGGAACGGGCGTGCGGCGTGGCAGCATCGACATGCTGCTGGTGGGTGAGATGAAGGCGGCGGCCGATACCGGTTCCGCCGTGCCCCCGGTGCCGATGCCAGTGTCGGTGCCAATGGGCGAGTGGCGCCTGACCGGGGAAATCTGCGACGGCAAATGCGTGAGCGGGGTAATGCGTCCGGGCAACGGCCTGGCGCACAAGGCCTGTGCCAATGTCTGCATCATGGGCGGCGTACCGCCGATCCTGGTCACCACCAGTCCGGTTGCCGGGATGAATTTTCTGCTGATGGGCGATCCCTCGGGCAAGGCGTTGCCGGATACGTTCCGAGACCATGTTGGCCTGCCGCGCCGCATGGAAGGCACCGTCGAACGCATCGCCGACCTGCTGGTGTTCCGCACCGACGTGACCCGGGCTGTGGTGCCGTGAGCGCGATCTTCGCCGCCGGCGCCCTGGTCGTTGCCGCCCTGCTGTGGTGGTGTGCGCCGATCTTGCTGGGCATGGTGGGATTGGACGAGTTCGGGGAAATCGGCCAGGTCGGCCTTGTGATCCTGGGTATGACGGCGGCAGAGAAATTGTGGTCCCGGTTGGGTCAGATGGCGCACTGAGCGGACCGCAACAGCCGGTGAATCGCGCGATAAGACAAGATGCCAAAGCAGGATCGGGTTGAGCGGGCCCATCCCAGACCGGAAATCATGGTCTGAAACAAAGACTGAGAGTGGCGACAAAATGCTCGCATCCGCGGTCAGCCGGGGAGGGACGTCAGCGGCGCTCCCTGACCATGATGGACGGCCCCCACCCCGACCCGATCGATGACACTGGCCTTCCACCGCCGGCGTCCCGACGCTCAATCAAACCCAGCGTCCCGACGCTCAATCAAACCCAGCGTCCTGACGCTCAGTCAAACAACGTCGCCAGCCTCTGCTTGATGCTGTCGGCGACGTACAACGCCAGCGCCTGGATGGTGGAGGTCGGATTGACCCCGCCGGACGTCACCCAGATGCTGCCATCGACAATGAACAGGTTCTTCACGTCATGACAGCGGCCCCACGCGTTGACGACCGATCGTTCCGGATCGGTCCCCATGCGGGCTGTGCCAAGCAGGTGGCCAGGGCTGTTGAGGACCGTACGCGACGCGTACAAGTTGGTGGCGCCGGCCGCGGTCAGGATGTCTTCGGCTCGGGCGATCCCGTGCTCCATCATCCGGCGCGTGTTTTCGCTGATCACATAATCGATCTTCGGGGCCGGGATGCCGTGGCTGTCCTTCAATACGGGGTCGAGCGTAACGCGGTTGTGTTCTTCCGGCAGGTCCTCGCATGCGACGCCGATCTGCAGGCGGCGATAGACCAGGTCGCGGTAGATACGGTGATGGTCCTTCCCCCAGGGAAGCCGCCCGGCGGCGACACTTTGGATCGCTTCATTGACCACGCCGGTGCCGCGGCTGAACTGCAGCGTATAGCCGCGGACGAAATCGCGGGATGGGTCGGTTTCGTAGAACTCCTTGCTCCACAGGCAGAGCATCGGGGCGTGATCGCCATCCACGCGCTCATCGACGTAGCCGAACACCTGCGGCCACGGGTGAAGCATCAGGTTCTTGCCGACCAGGCCGCTGGAGTTGGCCAACCCGTTGGGAAACCGCGACGACGCCGAATTCAGCAGCAATCGAGGCGTGCCGATCCCGTTGCAGGCCAGGATGACCATTTCCGCCGGCTGGAACCGCTCGACCCCGTCGGCATCATAGTAAATGGCGCCCGAGGCCATGCCCTGCGCATTGGTGGTGACTTCCCGCACCCGACAGCGCGGGCGCAGTTCCACCCCGGCGCGGATGGCATGCGGCCAATAGGTGATATCGGTGCTGGCCTTCGCTCCCTGCGCGCAACCCGGCGTGCAGTGTCCCAGATTGATGCAGGGCGCTCGCCCGTCATATTCGGTGGTCGCGATGGCGGAATCCGACGGCCACCAGTGCCAGCCGAGTTTGTTCATGGCACGGGCGTAGCGGGTGCCGGTCTTGCCGAGGGGCAGCGGCGGCATTGGCGGCTGGTGAGGCGGATAGGCCGGGTCACCGGCCAGCCCCGCGACGCCCGTCATGCGGTCGTTCTCGGCAAAAAACGGCTCCAGGGTCGTGTAGTCTACCGGCCAGTCATCGGCGACGCCATCCAACGATTTCACGCGGAAATCCGACGGGTGCATACGCGGGTAATGCGCGGTATACATGACGGTGCCGCCGCCGACAGCGTTGAAATTGGCCACCTTCATGGGCGAGTCGGTGTCGTTGACCGGGTAATCCGTCGGTCGAGCTCGTCGGTTCGGACTGATATCGAAATCGGCGTAGCGGCGCGCTTCCCAGTCCCGTCCGTTGGCGGGGAAGTCGGATTGTTTGATCCAATCGCCCTGCTCCAGGCACAGGATGCGCATTTTGGTTTCGGCCAGGCTCCACGCCACCGCCGCACCCGAGGCGCCGGAGCCGATGATCAGGACGTCGACCATCTCGTTGGTGGGGCGGCCCGCGTTCGCGGGGCTGTCGGACGGCGCCATCTTAGGGTCTCCAGGTTGGATGGGGCCGCCTTACGGCGCGTCGCGCCACATTTTCGGGCGGGCGCGGACTGGGTCCAGCAGCGACCAGTCGCCCTGTTCCAGGGTGTGGCCTTTTGGGAAGGGTGGCCGCGGCTCCAACCCCAGGGAACGCACGACGCGATCGTCGCGGTAGTAGCATTGCAGGATGACCCGGCCGAGGGTCGTGGCCAGCGCACCGGCGGTGGCGTGGAAGGAGTCGGCGGTGGCCTGTTTCCGGGTTGCGTCGAGGTCGCTGAATGCGCTGCCACCGAGTTCCGTGATCCTGGCCAGGGCTTTCTTGACGTCACCGAGGTCGCGGCCGATCGATTTTTCGATGTCGGCGAAGATGACCGGGTCGTCGGCACCGGGGACACGGAATTCCTCGCTGGCCGGGATCATCAGGCCGGCGATGCTGCGCAGGTCTCGGCTTTCGGCCGGGGAAAGACCTGTTTCGGACGTGGTCTGCATGGGTGCCTCGATCGAACTGGGTTCCGGCGGCGCGGGGTGTTTTTGTGTAGCGCGCGGGTGCCGGGTGTCAATTGGCGGGGGAGGTGGTGTTCGCTGGAGTGGATTTTTCCGTCTCCGTTTCGTGGGAGGACTCATACCGGCGAGCGGGATGCGGACGATGGCTTGAGATATGACTGAGAAGCGGCCGTTGTCGGTGATCTCGCCAGGGGGGAATGGTCGGGTCAGGGCGTGCAAGGCGTTCAGGAAGCGGCTGACGTCCGTCGGCCATGGCACGATCGGCAGGCTTCTCTTGTCGGTGGTGGGTCGGACTGTCACCCTCCAGCGTCCAGGTCTGTTCGGGGGTGACGACTTGGAAGGATCGCGGCGTCCGACCATGACGGCGATCGAGCTGGATAACAGGTGTTGTTCCTGGGTCAGATGGATCAGCCAGACCCGGATCTCCGAGGGCGGGCTGGTCCGGAGATTTGCGAAAGCGGCCGGCGAATCGGGGGACTTGTTCGACGGTGGCGGTTTGCGTCCGCGGGGCGAGGTTACGGATGTGCATGTCCTCGATCATGCGTTGGCGAAGTGGCGTCATGACTAATTTCTGCGCGAGATGAACAGCGTCACATGGCTCCGGCGCATCGTCTCGTCGTTGAGTTGTCGGACGAGGGGGCGATCGGTTGCTTCCAACGGAACCAGGCCGATTGGAAATACGCTGTTCAAATCACGGAGCGTCCGCGAAGCGGTTTGGTCCAAGGCTGATTAGGGAAAAGTTCGATACCCGGCTATAGGGAGAATGGCAGGTCGCAGTGCACCGCGGTTCCAACGGGTCCCTCGCGTCTTTCCGGAGTATTCGATTGAATCGGCAGGGATAAGGCATATGAGGCTTTCGTCTATCAGAAATATCATCCCCGAGAAGCTCTATGCACGCCTCCAACTCGTGGATCACTACTTCAACGGCGAAAGAGAGCTACGCCTGCTCGGGCACCTCTGCGATCGTAAGCGGGTATCGCTTGATATAGGTGCCAATATTGGCACCTATATCTACTTCATGCGGCGATACTCGCATGGCGTGCATGCCTATGAGCCTAACCCCGAATTGGCTGCTCGCCTCAAGCGGCTATACTCTGACGTTGTCATTCGCCAGGCCGCGGTTTCGGATACGGCGGGTCAGGTGCGATTGCGCATTCCCGTTCAGGGCGGACGTGCCTCACACGAATTGGCAAGCGTTGCGCAAAGTTATGACTGGGCCGAGCAGGTCGTGGATTACATCGTCCCCGCCGTTCGGATCGATGACGAGGATTGTGGCGATGTCGGCTTCATCAAGATCGACGTTGAACAGCACGAGATTGCCGTCATTAACGGCGCCCTTGAAACGATTCGCAGGTGCAAGCCGGTCATCATGACCGAGGTAACACCACTCTTGTATCCTCGACCGCTGCCCGAGATGTTCAGGTTCGTGATCGATATGGGTTATACGGGGTGGTTCTATTTTGAAAGAAAATACCATTCGTTCGACGTATTCTCTCCACAAATACATGCGGACGAGGCGCAGTGGGGACAAAAGTTCATGGGTAACAACGTCATTTTCTTGCCCCAGGGGCACAGCGACGAGTTCTTGCGCAAGAATTCCTCTTAGTTTCCGTCCGGAAACATGATGCACCTTTTCAGAGGGATACCGTGGCCGTCTGGTGCGTTGCGGCCCCTCATCGATGGCCCCGCATCGCTTTCGGGGCCGCGCCTGCCAGCCGCCTCACGCTATCCCTCTGAAAAGGCACTCTATGTTCCCGGACGGACACTTAGTGCGCGCAGGTACTATGGTACGTCGCACTTCGTCCCAGCCCACTGCCCGCATCCTTGATCCGCTTCGCGGCTCAAGCGGATCAAGGATCATGGGCCTTGATGCATCGGCACATCGCCCGCAACAAGCGCTACGCCGGCGTCAACGCCCATCTCAAGCCGGACGCTTCCACCCCAGCCAGTCGATCACACCCTGGCCCATCACCAGTTCCAGATCACGGCCTTTCAACCAGGGAAGGTCCTCGGTGAACATCGTCACGCATTGCCGATAGCTGCATGGCATGCGCGTGATATCCGTTCCCCAGAAGAACCGGTTCGGCCCATAGGCGTCGAAAATCCGCTGCAACCCGTCGTGCAGTTCCGGGAACGGATAGGCCCCCGATGCGTATCCCGGCGCGCCCGTCGCCTTCACCGCCACGTTTGGAAACCGCGCCAGAGGCAGCAACTGTTCCAACGTCGCGAAGGCGTCCTGGCCCTTCGCCGAACGTACCAGACCCAAATGGTCGATCAGCAGCCGCAAACCGGGATGCCGTTCGGCGATTTGCCCGAACAGCGGCAGGAAGCGCCACGCCATGGTGGCAACCGGTGTGCCCGCCTTCTCGGCGGCCGGCCACAGCCAGTCCATGGTGCCGTCCTCATGCCAGGTCTCCTGGCCCGCGCGGGTCAGCGACCAGCGCAGGCCAACCATGCCGGCCTGCTGCTTCCAGGTCTCGATCCGGCTGCGTTGCGACGGATCGTTCAGCGGAAACCAACCCAGCGAGCAGAATTTCGACGGATATTTCACCGCAGCCTCCACCGCCATCTCATTCGACCCCGGATCCCAGCTCGGCGGATGCAGCACGGCACCGTCGACGCCTGCTTCGTCCATCTCCTTGATCAGTTCCTCCGCCGTATAGAGGGATGTCTGGCGGTGATGGTCGCTGGGCTTGCCGCTGCCCCAGATATGCACCTGAGCGTCGATGATCAGCATGGTCTCTCCCTTTCTCCGAACCCCGGGCATTACCGGGCGGCCGCACGCGTCACGTCCGGCGGATATTCCAGAAATAGGCGCCGGTCGCCTCGATCAATCCGGTCAGGTTCTTGCGATAGGCGGTCCGGATCTGGAACTGTCCGATCGGCACGAACGGCACATTGTCGAACGCACGGCGCTGGAACGCATCCGCCGCCGCGTTCTGTTCCGCCGGCGTCTGAGCCAGCAGCCATTCGCGCGTCGCGTGTTCGATCTCATCATCCTTGTACCAGCCAAACCAGCGGGCCGGGACGAGTCCGCGGGCGAACCATTGCTTCACTGGATCGTCAATGACGATCGAGGGCGCCCAGGTGTGCAGGATGTTCCAACCGCCCTTGTCCGGCAGTTCCTTGCTGGCACGCCGCTGGGTCACGGTGCCCCAGTCGGTCTGCACAATCTCTACATTCATGCCGATCTGTTTCAGCAGGTCGTAGGTGACATCGCCCATCGGGCCGATGGTGACGAAGTCTATGGGGTTGATGATCACCACCTTCTCGCCCTTGTAGCCGGCCGCCTTCAGCGCGGCCTTGGCCTTTTCGATGCTGGCCGGCATCTGCGCCGCCCCGATTTCCCGCCCATACGCCGTCCCGAACGGCAGCACCGCACGGCAGACCCGGAACGCGGTCGGATCGTTGCCGGTGATGGCGGCCATGTAGTCGGCTTGGTTCACCGCCATCATCACCGCGCGCCGGATCGCCACATTGTCGAACGGCGGATGCAGATGGTTGAACCGCAGCACGCCGTTGAACCCGGTGGGATTGGCACTGCCGATCGCGATATTCGGATCCCTGCGCAGCAACGGTACCAGATCGGCCTGCGCCTGCTCGTACCAGTCGATCTCGCCGGCCTGCAAGGCCGCCGAGGCGGTGGCCGAATCCGGAATGACCTTCCATTCGATACGGTCGAAATGCATCACCTAGCCGCCCGAGGTCCATTCGGCTGCTTCCTGCCGCGGCACGTAGTCGGCGTTGCGCTCGTAGACGACAGACGAACCCGGTACGAACTCCCCCTTCACGAATTTCAGCGGGCCGGACCCGATGGTCTCCGTCACCTGCTTGAACGGATCGGTCTTGGCCATGTGCTCCGGCATGATGAACGGGACCGAGGCGCCGCCTTGCCAATCGCTTCGATAAAGATCGGCAGTTTCTGGGTCAGGGTGATCCTGATCGTGCGGTCGTCCTGCACGCCCCAGTCCTCGACGAATTTCGCGACGGTCTGGCCGATGGTCTCCCGCGCCGCCCAGCGCTTCAGGCTGGGCGCGGCGTCCTGGGCGCGGACCGGTTCGCCGTTGTGGAATTTCAGGCCTTCCCGCAGCTCGATCAGATAGGTGCGCCCGTCGTCCGAGACAGTATACCCCTCGGCCATCTGTGGCTTGAGTTCCTGCTTGTTGTCGGCCCCGAACAGCGTGTCAAAGATCGCCCACCCGTGGTTGATGGTGACCAACGCGGCTGTGAAGATCGGGTCCAGCAGGGTGAGGTTGGCCTGCGGCACGAAGCGCAGAGTGCGCGTGCGGGCGGGCTGGGCGATGGCGAACGACCGCGGCATCGCGGTAGCGGCCGCGGCGGAGGTCAGGAAGGTACGGCGTTTCATGAAGGCTTCCCAGCTTTCTGATGGGGAGCATGGACCATTCGGTTTCGCTCGCCAATCGGGTCCCTGGAGATCCGCGCCACCTCTTCGACCGCGTGGAGGTTGTCGCGGGGTCTCCCGCGCGGAGGTTGTCGCGGGATCTCCCGCGCGGAGGTTGTCGCGGGATCTCCCGCGCGAAGGTTGTCGTGGTCCCCACGGAAGCGTAGAGACCGCCCGGCCGTGCCGGACAGCGGTTGAGCTTGTATGGCCAGGGGGCAACGGTGGCGTGACGAATCTGACGGAACTCGCCAACCGGCTGCGGTCGGACAAGGGGACAATCTGCTCCCATAAGCATAAATACACCTACATCTACGATCTGATCTTCTGGGCCTATCGTGATGCCCCGGTGCATTTCCTGGAACTCGGCCTGGCCGTCGGCGGACCCGAATCGCCTGACGGGATGCTCGACAGAACGGTGGATTCGCCATCGATCGCGATGTGGCTGGCGTATTTCAGGCAAGCGACGATCCATGGCTTCGATATCAGCGATTTCTCCCATGTCCGGCATGACAGGTTCACCTTCATGCGCGGCGATGCCGGGATCGAACGGGATCTGTGCGCGCTGGCTGAATCCACCTCCCATTTCGACATCGTCGTCGATGACGCGTCCCATGCCTCCTACCATCAGCAACTCGCGTTCAAGGTGCTGTGGGAACGCCTGGCCGGCGATGGCCTTTACATCATTGAAGACCTGCACTGGCAATCTTCGGTCTACGAGGCGGCGATGCCAGGCGTTCCCCTGACACGGGATTTCCTGGTGGCATGGTTCGAGCCGGGCGAATACCTGCCGCATCCGCTGTTTTCGCACGACGACATGCGGCGCCTTTCATCGCAGGTCGCTTCCTTCGCGGCGTTTCCCGCCTTCAATGACGGGACGGATGCGATCGAGCGACGCCCCGACAATTCGGCGAAGTTGATCGTGATCCGAAAGCGCGCCTGAACAGTATGGGCCTGCCGGCCGCTCCCGCCGCCCGCCCCAGGCCGCCCGCCCCAGGCCGCCCGCCCCAGGCCGCCCGCCATGGATCGCGCGCGAACGGATAGGATCGGCGTTTCCCCCGCACAGTTCCCCTGCGAAGCTGGTCACGCCCTCCTTCGCATGCTTCTCTGCGGGCACGAAAGCCCAATGCCGGCGGACCATCGTCACGGGCGGCTCGGAGACCAAACGCTCATGACGATCGTCTTCATCGGCGATATCCACCAGCAATGGGACAAGGTGGAGCGGGGACTGGCTGGCCTTGCCACCATCCCGCGCGCGGCCGTCCTGCTGGGTGATATCCAGTGCGAGCGCCCGCTGGACGAGCTCGCGGCGCCTCTGCTGGATCGGGGCATCGCGGTGCACTGGATCTTCGGCAACCACGACAACGATGGCGGGCCGGAAATGTGGGCCAACCTGGTCGATCCGGTTCGCAATCCGCGCACCGCACCCGGCGCCCTGCATGCTCGCGTCACCGAGATCGAGGGCATCCGCATTGCCGGTCTCGGCGGCACCTTTCGGCCCCGTGTCTGGGATCCGCCTAGCGCGGCCCGTCTCCGTCATCGCGCCCACCTGCCGGACGACGTCGCCGAACTCGGCCGCGGCTGGCGTGCCGAACATATCCAGGCGCTGACCCACTCCCTGGCGACCATGGCGATCTGGCCCGAGGACTACGACCATCTGGCAACCCAGCAGGCGGATATCCTGGTGACCCATGAGGCGCCGGCCAGCCATCCGGCGGGTAACGCTGCGCTGGATGGACTCGCCCGTAGCATGGGCGCGAGGCTGATCGTGCACGGCCACCACCATATCGGCTACCGCGCGGTCTCTCCGGATGGGCTGGGTGTGATGGGGGTCGGGTCCGCCTGGGGCGCGGCCATCGGGGGCGACATGCTATGGCAGGGCGACAAGGATCGGCACCTGAAGGAGCTGCCGTCGGGTTGGGTGATGGTGGAGGACTAGAGCGGGTTCACCATGGCTGAAACGGGAAAGCGCTCCGGCGCTTCGTTTTATCGCATGATTCCCATGCTGTTACCGTCCGCTCGGCGGGATCATGCTCCAGCGGACCGTCCGGGCGACATCAGCGCCCGGTCGGTCCGTCCGGGCTAGACCCGCCGCACGTTCCACATATAGGCCGCCCCGCCCTCGATCACGCCGACCAGGTTTTTCCGGTAGGCGGTGCGGATCTGGAACTGTCCGCACAGCACGAACGGGATGGTCTCAAACGCCCGCGCATGCACCTCACCGGCAATCCGCGTCTGTTCGGCGGCCGTGGTGGCGACCGTCCATTCACGGGTCAGGGTTTCCATCTTCTCATCGGCGAACCAGCCGGCCCAGCCGGTCATGCCCAGGCCGCGCATTGCGAAATGCTCCACCGGGGTGCCGATGATCAACGATGGCGACCATGTATGGAAGATTGACCAGCCACCTTTCTCCACGGGTTCCTTGATCGCGCGTTTGGTGGTCAGGGTCGCCCAATCCACTGCGACCAGTTCGACATTCATGCCCAGCTTCTTCAGCAGGTCGTAGGTCACGTCACCCATCGGGCCAATCGTGGGCACGTCGGCCGGGCTGATGATGACCACTTTCTCGTTGTTGTAGCCCGCGGCTTTCAGCGCTGCCTTGGCCTTGTCGAGGTCACCGGTCATCACATTGGCACCAACCTCCTGGCCATACGGCGTGCCGCACGGGAACATCGCCTTGCACAGGCGCAGCGCCGTCGCGTCGTTGCCGGTGATCGACTCCATATAGTCCTGCTGGTTCACCGCCATCAGCACCGCGCGCCTTATCGCCACGTTGTTGAACGGTGGATTCAGGTGGTTGAAGCGCAGGATGCCGTTGAACCCGCCCGGGTTGGCGCTGCCGATGGTGATATCGGGGCTCTTCCGCAGGACCGGAATCAGGTCAGGCTGCACCTGTTCGTACCAGTCCACCTCGCCCGCGATCAGCGCCGCGGCGGCGGTTGCCGGTTCCGGAATCGTCGGCCATTCCATGCGCTCGAAATGTGCCACCTTGCCGCCGGCGGTCCAATCCGGTGCCTCTTTCCGAGGGATGTAGTCCGCGTTGCGGGTGTAGCTGGCGAAGGAGCCGGCGGCGAACTCGCTCATGTTGAACTTGTAGGGGCCGCTGCCGGTCGGATCGGTGATCTGCTTGAACGGATCGGTCTTGGCGATGTGCTCGGGCACGATGAACGGGACCGAGGCGCTGCCGCGGGTGATCGCCTCCAGGAACACCGGCACCGGCCGGGTCAGGGTGATCTTGATGGTCTTGTCGTCCTGCACGCCCCAGGTATCGACAAACTGTCCGACGGTCTGGCCGAACGTCTCCCGCCCCGCCCAGCGTTTCAGGCTTTGCACCGCATCCTGCGCGCGTACGGGTTCGCCGTTATGGAATTTCAGCCCGTCCCGCAGCTTGATCGTGTAGGTGCGGCCATCGTCGGAAACCGTGTGGCCCTCGGCCATCTGCGGGCTGATTTCCCGCTTGGAGTTGAACCCGAACAGCGTGTCGTAGACGGCCCAGCCATGGTTGGTGGTGACCAGCGAGGTATTGAACACCGTGTCCAACGAGAACAGCGAGGTCAGCGGCACCACCCGCAACGTCTTGGCCCGGGCGGTCTGAGCCTGCACGGCGGGCGCGGGCAGCATCGCGGCAGCGCCGACGACAGCAGCGTTCTGAAGAAAATTACGGCGTTTCATGGTGCTATGGTTTCCTTTCTGCTGAGCCGATCATGTTCGGCCTTATCGTCTGACGTCGTTGGAACATGATCCGGCAGGGCGAATTGTAACGAACGGTAATGCAGGCTCTCGGACAAAGGGGCCGAGAGTGGTTTCCATCAGGACGCGCGCGGATGGGTGCGGGTCTCAGATCCGGCTCAGCACGTCGCTTTCCAATTCGCGCAACACCGCGTCGAGCGGCCTGGCCCCGGCGCCAATCACCTGCGGTGTCAGGATGACACGATCGATGTTCGGGTGATCGAGCAAGGCAACGAACCGCTCGCGCAACTCCGCGGCGGTGCCGGCCAGAGCATACCGGTCCACCAGGCTGTCCGGAACGATCGCGGCATGCTCGGGGGCGGCGCTGGCATGGTGGCCGACATCGTATCCTGCCTGCAACCGCTCGACCGCCGCCCGTTCGGTGCCGGTGAACCAGGCCGCCTGGGCGTTCACCAGGGCGCCAGCGACCCGCGCCCGCACGCGGTCTCGCGCTTCGGCCGGTGACGCTCCCAGGCTGTAGGGTGCCCAACAGGATATCTCCAGCGGACGGGCGAGGGCGCGGTTCGTCGCCCCCTCGGAGACCCAGCCGATCGCGCGGGCAAGGAGATCGGGGGAGAGGCCTTGGTGGAGGATGGCGCCGTCGGCGATACGGGCGGCGGTGCGCGTCATGCGCGGACCGGTCGCGGCGATGACGATGGGGACGTCGATCGGCCCGTCCAGCCACGACAACCCGCCTTCGGCGTCGCCGTCGAACCGCACGGTTTGTCCGCCCAGCAGGTGGCGGACAGTATCGATACAGGTTTCGACCGAGGCGATCGGGGTCGCCTTTTGACCGATGGTGCGCAGGGACGAAAATCCGGTGCCGATCCCCATCACCGCGCGATTGCCGGACATTTCCGCCAGGGTCGCCATGGCGCTGGCCATCACGCTGGCATGGCGGGTCACCGGCTGGGTCACGCCGGTCGCCGCCAGCAGATAGGTCGTGCGGGCCAGGATGGCGGCGAGGGTGACCATGACCTCCCGGCACAGCAACTGCGAGTCGATCACCCAGACGCTGTCGAACCCGATCTGCTCCGCCAGCGCCGCATGCGAGGCGAGAGCCGTCGCTGGCTCGGTGCCCCAAAGGGCGAGACCGAGCCGTTTGCCGCGGAACAGGACGGGCAGGGCAGGGGAGATAGGCTACTCCGCCGCCAGACCGGGTGAGAATGCCGGCACCTCGGCCCGCTTGTCGGTGTCCATCGGCTGTGGCCACCACTTGTCCTCCCACTCCGAGAACAGCGGCTGCAGGCGCGGCATCACCTTTTCGGCGAACAGTTTGGTGTTGTACTTCGCCAGGTCCTTGCCCATGTTGCCGAACTGCAGAAGCAGCATCAGGTGGGCGACGTTCAACTCGGTGGCGACTTCGGTCAGTTGCTCCACGACCTCATCGGGGGAGCCGACGATGATGTAGCCCTTGTCAACGATGTCCTTCATTTCGGTGGCACGGGCCTGGGTGCGGGCGCTTTGCGTCGCGGCGCGTCCCACCTGGCTGGTCAGGCCGGCGCGTTGGGTTGCCTCCGTGATGTAGCCCGGGGGGCTGGCCCACATCGGGTCGGTGAACAGGCAGCGGCCGTAGAAATACTCGGCCGGCTCCCGGTACAGTTCCAGCGCCTTTTCGCGGGTCTCGGCGACACCGACGAATTGCAGGAAGGCGGCGCGGTTCGGATTGCGGTCCTTGCCCAGGCGGGCCATTTCCCGCCAGAAACCGTCCATGGTTTCCTTGCCGTCCTTGTAGCCGAAATAGGACAGGTAGGCGTAGACGTAGTCCATCTGCGCGCACCACTGCCAGGTCTCGATCGAGCCGCCGCCCGGGATCCACACCGGCGGATGCGGCTGCTGCACGGGGCGCGGCCAGATGTTCACGTAGCGCTGCTGGTTGAAGCGACCGTTGAACGCGAACGTGTCGGGATGCGTCCAGGCCTTCATCACCAAGTCGTGCGCTTCGTAGTAGCGGTCGCGCAACTGGCTGGGATTGGTGCCATAGGCGTAGCAATCGTCCATCGGTGTCCCGACCGGGAAGCCGGCGATCAGCCGCCCGCCGGAGATCACGTCGATCATGGCGAATTCTTCCGCGACCCGGGTCGGCGGATTGTACAGCGCCAGCGAGTTGCCCATCACGCAGATCTTGGCATTCGTGGTCCGGCGAGCGAGGGACGACGCGATCAGATTGGGAGAGGGCATCAGGCCGTAGCCGTTGGAATGGTGCTCATTCACGCAGACGGCGTCGAAGCCGCAATCGGCGGCATATTCCAGCTCATCCATGAAATCGTTGTACATGAGATGCGCACGCTTGGGGTCGAACAGCGACGAGTGGATGTCGACCCAGACCGAATGGTGCTTCTCCCGGAAATCGTCCGGCAGCTCGGTGTAAGGCATCAGGTGGAACCACATGAGGCGCATCGGTATGTCCAGTTCGCGAAGGGGCAAGGCTACCAATGAGTATGCAGGATGAACCGGTGGGTTCGTCAACCCGGATGGCCATTAATTGCGGGGCAATCGGGTGAAGGAGAGAAAGCCGCGGGGCGCTGCCCCAAACCCCGCGAGGGCTTCGCCCTTCGAACCCACCAGGGGCACGGCCCCTGGACCGCGATCGGTTGGCATCCAAGGCCCAGCCTTGGTGGGGGTCGAGGGGGCAACGCCCGTCGCGGGGTCCGGGGCGGAGCCCTGGGGCTTGTCTTCCTTCACATGATTGCCCCGCCATTAATCGGTTCTGTCGTACGTCCAGACGACAGTGGCGGCGCCGACTGCGTCCGCATTCAGGTCATCCAGGTCTCGCTGACCGAGGCGCCGGTGCTGTCGCACTGTTGCGGCCATCGACCGGGCTGGCTCCAGCCAGGGATCCGGGTCCGGATCAGCGCATTTCCGTCCCGATATCAGGAAACGAAGACGTCAGCAGTGCCGCGCGTGGTGACCCGACGCCTCCGCCGACCCAGCCGATTTCATTGACCAGGGCGATGACCGGCTTGATCACCGCGTGCAGATTGGCGAGCGTGAAACTCTGACCCAGGTTTCCGGTCACAATGACCGTAGTGGCAACCGTGTCGAGATAGGCACCAATGCGATACGTGGTGACCTTGGCCAGCGACCGGTACCACAGCGACCAACCCTGAACTTCCGGCTGCAGGGCCGTCCGTTCGGCGATCTCCACGTATTTCGTATGCGTCTCCGCGTTGATCGCACCGACGTCGCGGAGCCGATCGACCGGTTCCTTGGCCTGCCTTATCAGCGCCTCATGCGAGGCCTCTCCGGATGTGACCGCCGGCAATCGGCCCAGGCTTGGTGGTAGCCGGCCACGCACCGCCAGTTCCGCCGGCCCTTGCAACAGAGCCGCCCAAACGACGATGGCATCGAGACGCGGATCAGGTTGTCCCCGTTGTGGCGTCGGGCCGGCCGGTTCGGCGACGTAGTAGCGCAAATCCAGGAAGTTTTCCCGGGTGCGCGCCCGCGCCGCGGCTTCCAGATAGGTCGACGGCGGGGCGATCTTCTCGACCTCAAGCCGTTCGAGCACCGCGGCCCACAAGCTGTCACCATGACCTTGGGTTGTGACGGTGACCCGCTTCGCATAGGCGCAAAATCCGTCCCGTGGCGTGTCATAGGCCGCATAGACCACCGGCAGGTCATCGCGCGCGCAATCTCCCGGCGGACCGACGATGTTGGCCGTCTGCTCGACATTCACGCGGGCGATGGCCAGGTGGGTCAGGAGTCCGTCTTCGACCTGTCCGAGCGCAATGGCGGATTGCTGGGGCGAGTCTTCCCGCGCCAGTTCGCGCCAAGCCCCGGGGGGCAGCGGGATCTGCTTGCCGGCGATGCTGGGCAGCGGCGGGGAAGCCGGTGCCTTGGCGGGCTGGGTGGCGGTCGGAGTCACGATCGGCCCGGCAAGGTCGATCACCGGTGACGTCGCCGCCGTTTCCCACGCGAGTTCGTTGGCCATGAACACGCCACTGTGCGTGACCATGTTCAAGGTCTGAACCCACGTCCCGGTCACCACGCTGCCCGTCACATAGGTCGCGAGGACGAAACCGACCGCGGTATTGAGCACCCGGTAGCTAGCCAGCCGATACAGACTGCGGACCAGCACCGAGTTTTCGTCGTCAGAGCGTCCGTCGTGGCGGGCCGACGCCACCATCACCGGCATGGGAAGCGCGGTGGAGGCCTTGACCGGGGCCCGCATGGCCAACATTACTGTCCGTCGCGCTGCCTGCGTCCATTCCGTCAACCGTCCTAGTGCCGCGCTGTGGGCCTGATCCAGCTCCACAGCATCCCAGCCCGCCGGTGCTGGGTCGAGCGGCGTGATGCCCAGGCGCATGTCGATCATATCGCGTCGGTCGCTGACCCGCAGGCCGGCGATCAGTGCCCAGTTGGGCAGCGCGGCCTCGATCCCGGTCGGCAGGGCCGGTAAGGCGGCCGCTACGCCGCGCGGCCCCCGCGCGAACGAAACGAAGCTGCACGATTCATGCAGGTCTCGTGGTTCCGCCACCTGCGAGAAGAGGTTGCCAGCGCAGGCCGAGGACGCCCCCCACCCATTCCGTACCGGCAATGTGTTGGTGTTGACCAACAGAAACGACCGGTCGGCCTGGCGATCCGGCCGGACCAGCATCACCGAAGCGGTCGTGCCGAACCGGTCCGGCCCGGGGGCAACCAACGATCCGTAGCCTGCGCCGGCGACGACCCAGGCGCCATCCGGCACCGGGATGGACTTTCCCATCAGGGGAAGCACGCCCGTGATTCGGTCCCCCGTCGCGGGCAGGTCGCTCGCCCAAGCGGACGAGCCCGGCATGAGCAGGGCACACAGGTACACCAGGAAGGCAGAGAGACGGATCATGGGGCACCCGAGCTACGACGCGTAATATGCCATGGTATACGGGACCTGGTGCTCGAGTGCCATCCGCGCCGCATTGCCTGACGGGTCATCACGAAAGTAGTTGACTGAGTCATTCATATCCGGGACAGTCGCCCCATGGACCCACAGATCCCGGACCGCCCGGCCGATCGTCGCATCGCGGCAATTCGCGCCTTCAACCGCTTCTACACCAGCCGGATCGGTGTTGTGCGCGACCGAATCCTCGCCAGCCGCTTCACGTTGACCGAAGCACGGGTCCTGCATGAAATCGCCAACACCGCAATCCCGACCGCCAAGGCCATCCGGGCCAGCACCCGCATCGACGGCGGCTATCTGAGCCGCATCCTGCAGGGTTTTGAGAACGACGGCCTGATCGTCCGCAGCCCGGAAAAGACCGACGCCCGGGTGCAAAGCCTGCGCCTCACCGAAGCGGGACGAGCCGCGTTCGCGCCGCTTGATCAGCAGGCCAGGGCGGAGATCGCCGCCCTGCTGGACGCGCTGCCGGATACGGAACAGGAGCAACTGGTGGCTAGCATGGAGCAGATCGGGGCGCTGTTGGATCCTGCTCCATCGGATCGGGCCGGCGCGCGTGGCTGGGTCCTGCGCTCGCCATTGCCCGGCGATATCGGCTGGGTGGTCTCCCGCCACGGGGCGCTCTATGCCCAGGAATATGGGTTCGACGCACGGTTTGAGGCGCTGGTGGCCAAGGTCGCGGGCCAGTTTCTCGCGAACCACGACCCCGCACGGGAACGCTGCTGGATCGCGGAACGGGACGGCGTGCGGCTGGGGTCGGTGTTCCTGGTCCGCGACTCGGACGAGATCGGTCGTCTGCGACTTCTGATCGTCGAGCCCTCCGCCCGGGGCCTTGGTCTTGGCAAGGCGCTCGTCTCCGATTGCATCGATTTTGCTAGATCGGTCGGTTACCGGCGGCTGACCCTCTGGACGAATGACGTGCTTGTCGCCGCGCGGGGGATCTATGTGGCAGCCGGATTTCATCTGGTGGCCAGCGCGCCGCATCGCGATTTCGGACCGCCAATGGTGGGCGAGGATTGGGCGTTGGACCTGACCGCGCCGTGACCACGCGACACCGATGCCGATGGGGTTCGGCCAGGACACGGCGGTTCTGAGCGTTCCGTGCCGGCATGGACCGTTGCACTACGACGGTTGATCCGCTCTGGCGGAGATGGCCCGCCGCCCGTATATGCTCCGCCGCTCAGTCGCTGGGAAACGCTGGATGATCACCTCGCTACGCCGCTATCTGGATACTTGGCCCGTCCGCGCTTTCTTCATGATCATGATCGCCTCCTTCGTCTTTTGGGGTGTTGGCGACATCGTGAATCTCGCCGGGACCAGCACCTGGGTGGCTCAGGTCGGCGGCCAGCAGATTGAGGCGATGGCCCTGCAGACGGAATTCCAGCGCTCCATGGCCCTCGTGTCGCGCGATCTGCCCGCCGGTCAGGAACCCTCGGCCGAATTGCGCCGTCGCGTCGCCAACGACACCTTGCAGCGCATGATTGCCCAGGCCGCGCTCGGCAGTGAGCTGCGTACCCTGCGAATCGTCGCCCCCGACGCGGCGGTGGCTGAATATGCTCGCTCGATGCCCGCCTTCCGGGGACCTGACGGCGCCTTCAGCAAGCCTGTCTTCGACGCCGTGCTGCGCAACAACGGCCTGACCGAGCCCCGCTTCCTCGACATGCTCCGCGGCGATCTCGCCCAGCGCCAATTGCTCGGCACCGTCAGCGCCGGTGCCGCCGCGTCCGACCTGTTGATCACCCCGCTCTATCTTTCGGAGTTCGAGAAACGCTCCGCCGATACCGTGGAATTCGCCCTGGCCGCCGCGGCCGAACCGCCGCCGCCGGACGATGCCACGTTGCAACGCTGGTACGACAACCATCCTGATCTTTACATGACGCCCGAGTACCGGCGCATCAAGGCGATCGTCCTCTCGCCCTTGCGCCTGGCGCGGGAGATCGATGCCACCGATGCCGAACTGCGGAGTGCGTTTGAACAGAACCGCGCCCGCTATGTCACCTTGGCCAAGCGGTCCGCGCAGGTCATTTCTGTGGACGATGAGGCCAAGGCGAAGGCACTGGCGGAAACCTGGCGCGCGACCGAGGACTGGACCGCGATGCAGGCGGCCGCGCAGGCCGAAGGCGCCTCGGCGGTCGCGATCGACGATGCGACGGAGGCTCAGTTCCCCGACGCCAGCCTGAGTAAGGCGGTGTTCGCCGCGGCACCCGGCGCCGTATCCGACCCGGTCAAGGGATCGTTGGGTTGGTACGTCGTGAAGGTGACGAACGCGGTCGCCGGGCAGGAACCGACCCTGGCCGATGTGCAGCAGCAGGTGCGCGACCAGGTGGTCGTCGAGAAAGCTGCCGACCTGATGTACGACCGCGCCAACAAGGTGGATAATCTGCTGGCGAACGGCACCAGCTTCGACGATCTGCCCGGTGATCTTGGATTGGCCGGGCTCACTGGCACCATGGACCGCGAAGGCAACACCACGGAGGGCACCCCCGCGCCCATTCCGGGCGGTCCCGAACTCAAGACCGCCATCATCGCCGCAGCGTTCCAGGCTCGTCCTGGCGATCCGCCGCGGCTGACGGAGGTTGCAACCCCGTCGGCCGGCGGGTCGGCCTATTACGCCCTGGTGGTCGAGGAGATTACGCCGGCGGCGCTGAAACCCCTGGATACGGTCCGCGACCGCGTGTTGGACGATTGGAAGGCCGACCAGCAACGACGCGCGCAGGAAGAGGCCGCGTCGCGCATGTTGGCCGCGGTCAAAGGCGGACAATCTTTCTCCGACGCTGCCGTTGTGGCGGGTCTTGTGCCGCGGTTGACTCCGCTGATGACCCGCGGGCAACCGGGTGAGGGCGTCGCGCCCGAATTGCAGCGTGCGATATTCGCCATGAAAGCCGGCGATGCCACCATGGTCGAAACGGCGGAGGGCTTCGTGGTCGCGATCCTGGCGGAAGTGGTAGAGCCGGATCCGAAGGGGGATGCGGCTGCCTACGATCAGGCGCGCGCGGCAATCACCCGCTCGATCAGCAACGACCTAACGGTGGTGTTTACCGAGGCATTGCGAATTCGCGCCAATCCGAAGATCGACCAGAAGAAGCTCGATCAGGTTGCGCAGCCCTGAGTGCGGAAGGGCGGGGCTTTGCCCCGGACCCCACCAGGGGCTCTGCCCCTGGACCCCGCCAAAGGCGACGGCCTTTGGAATGCGATTCCTTTTGGTGGAATAGGGAGCGGGCCTATACGGACCGTGAAAGGTCCGTGTAGGCCCGCTCCCTATTCCACCAATGATCCGGTTCCAAGGGCGGGGATCCAAGGGGCGGAGCCCCTGGTGGGGTCCGGGGCAAAGCCCCGCCTTCCCCTCCCCTATGCATCCCGCGTAAACTTCCTTCGCGGCCCAGTCCGCTCCACCGTCAGAGACAGCAGGGAAATTCATGAACGTGTCCGTCCCCCCCGGCTTTGCCGCTTTCCGCTCCGCCTATGAGGACGGACGTGGCAGCCTGGTCTGGTGGCGCGGTGTCTCGGATCTGGAAACTCCGGTTGCCGCCTATCTGAAGCTGGCTCACGGAAAGCCCAACGCGTTCCTGTTGGAAAGCGTTGAAGGCGGTGCCAATCGCGGGCGCTATTCGATCATCGGCATGGCACCCGACCTGATCTGGCGGTGCCAGGACGGCAAGGCCTCGATCAACCGCCATGCCGAATCGGCGCCGCACGCGTTCGTCGCCGATCCGCGCCCGCCCTTGGACAGCCTGCGCGCTCTGGTCGCCGAAACCAGGCTGGACGTGCCCGCCAATCTGCCGCCGATGTCGGGGGGGCTGGTCGGCTATCTCGGCTATGACATGGTCCGGCTGATGGAGACGCTGCCGGAGAAGAACGCCGACGTCATCGGCGTCCCCGAAGCCTTGATGGTCCGCCCCACGTTGTTCGCGATTTTCGACAATGTGAACGACGAATTGACCCTGCTATCGCCGATCTATCCGTCTCCCGAGGTCAGTGCCGAAACCGCGTGGGCCCTCGCTCAGACCCGCCTGGCAGAGGCCGAAGCGGCGCTGGAACGGCCTCTGCCGCATCAACCGCCGCCGGTCATGTTGCCCGACCCGCCGGCCCCCGGATCGAACTTCACCAAAGAGCAGTTCCTTGCAGCGGTCGATCGCTGCAAGGAGTATGTGGAAGCCGGCGACGCGTTCCAGATCGTCATCAGCCAGCGGTTTTCCGTCCCCTTCGCCCTGGCGCCCTTCTCGCTGTATCGCGCGCTGAGGCGGATTAACCCGGCGCCGTTCCTGTTCTATCTCGATTTCGGCGCGTTTTCGATCGTCGGATCATCGCCGGAAATCCTGGTACGGCTGCGCGACGGCACGGTGACCATCCGTCCTTTGGCGGGCACCCGTCGCCGTGGCACGACGCATGAGGAAGACCAGGCGCTGGAAGCCGAACTGCTCGCCGACCCGAAGGAGCGGGCAGAGCATCTGATGCTGCTCGATCTCGGGCGCAACGATGTCGGCCGGGTGGCCGCGGTGGGCACCGTGAAGGTGACCGAGAGCTTCGTCATCGAGCGGTTCAGCCACGTCATGCATATTTCCTCGAACGTCGAGGGAAAATTGCGGGACGGCATGGACGCGCTGGATGCGCTGGTCGGTGGTTTCCCAGCGGGAACCCTCTCCGGCGCGCCAAAGGTCCGCGCGATGGAAATCATCGAGGAACTGGAGCCCGACCGGCGTGGCATCTACGCCGGCTGCATCGGCTATTTTGCCGCCAATGGCACCATGGATACGTGCATTGGATTGCGCACCGCCCTGGTGAAGGACGGCGTCATGTATGTGCAGGCGGGGGCGGGCATCGTCGCCGATTCGGTGCCGGAAGCGGAGTTCGAGGAAACGCGCCAAAAGGCGCGGGCCTTGGTCCGCGCCGCCGAAGAGGCGGTGCGCTTCGCGGCCGGAAAAGGCGGGGCCAACAACGCGGGCTAGAGCAGGATCACGCTGAGCGAAACGCAACAGCGTGTGACACCAACGGGCAGAAAGACCGACCCATGGTGTCCCCTCACCGTCATTGCCGGGCTCGACCCGGTAACCCGCGCTTTAACGGCGGGGAGCGGGTTGCCGGGTCGAGCCCGGCAATGACGATGAGGGCGGTGAATGGGTCATTCTTTCGGCCGATTGGTGCAACTTATGCGATAGGTCAGAGAGCCAGGCCGGTTTGCCGGTTCCAGTCATGGTGAAACCGGTCCAGTGTTCGGACTCCGACGGATGTCGCCGTCGGGCCGGAGCGCTCTCTCATTAAATGCGTGTTCCGATTCACGTGACGGGTAGCACCGTGTGTCGCGATCGGAACTCTGATTTTGTGTTCCGATCGCGACAGGTAGCGCGATGTATCGTGATCGGAACACTGGCGACGGCAAACCCTATCCGCGACAAACGTCGGGCATGACGTGCTCGGCTACGTATTCATCGCCTCAAAGAAATCGTCGTTCGTCTTGCTGTATTTCAGTTTGTCCAGCAGGAACTCCATCGCATCAACGGTTCCCATCGGGCTGAGGATACGGCGCAGTACCCACATCTTGGACAGCACGCTCTTCTCGACCAGCAATTCTTCCTTGCGCGTGCCGGACTTGGTGATGTCGATCGCGGGGAAGGTGCGCTTGTCAGACAGTTTCCGATCAAGAATGATTTCGGAATTGCCGGTGCCCTTGAACTCCTCGAAGATCACCTCATCCATGCGGCTGCCGGTATCGACCAGCGCGGTAGCGATGATGGTCAGGGAGCCACCTTCCTCGATATTACGGGCCGCGCCGAAGAACCGCTTGGGGCGTTGCAGCGCGTTTGCGTCCACGCCGCCGGTCAGCACCTTGCCGGACGAGGGGACGACCGTGTTGTAGGCGCGCGCCAGACGCGTGATGCTATCCAGCAGGATGACCACGTCGCGCTTGTGTTCGACCAGGCGCTTGGCCTTCTCCAGCACCATTTCGGTCACTTGCACATGGCGGGTCGCCGGCTCGTCGAAGGTGGAGCTTACGACCTCCCCTTTCACGCTTCGCGCCATGTCGGTGACTTCTTCCGGTCGTTCGTCGATCAGCAGGACGATCAGGAACACTTCCGGATGGTTGGCGGCGATCGCCGCGGCAATATTTTGCAGCATCACGGTCTTGCCGGTGCGCGGCGGCGCGACGATCAGCGCGCGTTGGCCCTTGCCGACCGGGGAGATCAGGTCGATCACCCGCGGCGTGTAGTCACGCTGCGGTCCCTTGGCGACGGACTGGAAGTTCTCCACTTCCATCTTCAGGCGCTCGTCTGGATACAGTGGCGTCAGGTTGTCGAAGTTGATCCGATGCCGCACGGCCTCCGGCGGTTCGAAATTGACGGCCTCAACCTTGAGCAAGGCGAAATAGCGTTCGCCATCGCGGGGGGAGCGGATCTGGCCCTCCACCGTGTCACCGGTGCGAAGGGCGAAGCGGCGCACCTGGCTGGGGCTGACATAGATGTCATCCGGGCCGGGCAGGTAATTGGCCTCAGGGCTGCGCAGGAAGCCGAAACCGTCCGGCAGGATTTCCAAGGTGCCATCGCCATGGATGGACTGATCGTTTTCAGCGAGATTTTTGAGGATGGCGAAGAACATGTCCTGCTTGCGCAGGGATGATGCGTTTTCGATATTAAGCGATTCTGCAAAGCTCACCAGATCGGCGGGCGATTTCATTTTCAGTTCGGCGAGATGCATCGGGATGCCTCGATCAGGGCTCTGGAATAAAGGAGGAGGGGCAGCCGCATGCGCCAGCAGGACAAAGGTCCAGCTAAAATTGCCATCATACGGGATTGCAGCGAGCTCTTGGTAGGGCGAGGAGAACGCAGCTACGCCTTTGACTCTGTGAAGAATAGGGAAGGGGCGGAGAAATGTCAACCGTGACGCTTGCGACCGGGCAATCGGGGGAAAGAAAGCCTCGGGGCTCCGCCCCAAACCCCGCGAGGGGCGTTGCCCCCTCAACCCCCATCAAGGCTGGGCCTTGGATGCCATTCATTGGGTCAGGGAAGCAAGGGCGCCGACACGGATGTTGATGGGCCTTGGTTGGCCCCCTTGCTTCCCTGGCCCAACCGATCGCGGGCCAGGGGCCGCGCCCCTGGTGCGTTCGAAGGGCGAAGCCCTCGCGGGGTTTGGGGCGGAGCCCCGAGGCTTTCTTTCCCCCGATTGCCCGGTCGCAAGGCGTGTCGCCCCGGTCAAACGGGCGAGGTCGCCTTGCCGGGAGTCCGGGGCAGAGCGCCGCCGCTGCGTGCCGGCCGCCGCAACCGTGGTTTCGCTTGCGGCGTGGTCGTATCCAGCACCGCATGCAACGCCGCCACCGTCTCTGGTGTCAGCCGATGCACCGTTTGCGCCAAGCGATTGGCCAAGGCCGTCTGTTCGGGCGTCAGCCCGGCGGTGTTCACCGTGACCCGCGGATGCGACAGGCGGGCCAAATGCACCAGATCATCCGCATCATCCCAGATAAGCCCAAAATACTCATTCACCTGATGCACCAGACCGGCGCTCGGCGCGCCCCGCTTGCCGTGCTCCAGAGCCGACAGATAGGCGGCGGAAATCTGCAATCCCTCGGCCATCTGCTTCAAGGTGACGCCCCGCGCCTCCCGCAGCGAACGCAGGCGAGCCCCGAATGGCGTCATCGGATGCGTCGCAACAGCAGCCGCACCGAGCCAGGATTGGCCGCGTGCGGATGCGATGCCGCCAGGATCAGCGGCCGGATATCGGGCAGGTTGAGCCACATGGGAAACTCCCGCCGGATGGTGCCGCCGCCCTCACCGCTGCCCCGACCGGTGATCACCTCCACGCAGCGAACGCGGTCGGCGTGGGCGTTGCGGACGAAGCTCAGCAGCGCGTGATAGGCATGTTGCGCGGTCATCCCATGCAGGTCCAGCCGCCGAGCTGCCACCAGCTTGCCGCCACGCAAGCGCTGCCAGGTGGCGTTGTCCACGCCTGCCGGAGTGCCGCCGACGGTGACCTCGGGCACACGCGCCCTGGCCATGACCGATGCAGGCATGGGGCGGGGCTTTTTGGGCGCGACGGCGGGTGCGGGCGGCGGGTCTGGTGTGGTCACGGGTTGGCGACCGGGCAGCGGCGCGATCGAACGGGTGAAATGCACCCATTCGGCGTGGTCGGCTTCGGTCAATCGGCGAGTGCGTGGTGGCATACCAAGCAATGTCTAGAGCGGTTTTGCCCATAGGGGAAACGGAAAACCGATCTAGCCCTTTGTTTTACCGTGTGATTTAAAAGCCACGGCGTGCCACCCTGGATGATCGCGTCGCGCCGACCCGCGATCGGTCGACGATCAGGCCGGATCGCGGCTGAGGCCCCGCCGGGAGAGTTCGCCCAGATAGGTGGCCCAGCGCTTTTGCCGCTCGCGGCCGAGCTCGTGGAGGTATTCCCAGGTAAAGATGCCGGTATCGTGCAGGTCGTCGAACACCAGACGCACGGCGTAGTTGCCGACCGGTTCGATGGCGATGATGCCGACATGGCGACGATTGGCGACGATGGTTTTCTGGTCCGGGCCATGGCCCTGCACCTCGGCACTAGGGCTTTCCACCCGCAGGTACTCCGCCGGCAGGTCGAATTCCATGCCGTCGTCGAACGCGACCCGTAGAACGCGCTCCCGGCGATCCAGGCGGATCTCGGTTGCGATGGGCATTATTCGTCCAGCTTGCGGGCTTCTTCGATCAGCATGATCGGGATGCCGTCGCGGATCGGATAGGCCAGCCCAGCCTTGCGGCTGACCAACTCATTGGCCGAGCGGTCGTATTCCAGCGGCCCCTTGGTCAGCGGACACACCAGGATTTCCAGCAGACGCGGATCGACCGGGGCGGGAGGAATCGGGGCGGGAGGGATCGGTGTGTCGCTCATACGGCCTCGCGTTTCAACTGACCGACCGACCGGGCGGCAGGTCCGGGCCGGCGGCACCCATCTGCAACAGGGCGAGCAGGGTCGCGGCTCGGTCCGCTTCGGTGGGCGCTTCCAGCAGCGCCTGTTTTTCGGCGGATTCGAACGGGCACACCATCGACAATGTCACGACCAAAGCCTCATCGGGCATCTTGCGGATCGCGTCCCAATTCGCGTCGATGCCGCGATTGGTGAAGAAGGCCCGCAGAGCCGCCAGCAACGGCTCCCGCTCTACGCCTTGCAGCGCGGGAGTCATGTCCAGGTCCGACGGAAAGCGTGAAAAATCGGCCCGCACGCGCCGGTAGCCACGGCGCATATCCAGCTCCGAGTCGATCGCGAATCGCTGCAACCCGGTCAGCGTGATCAAATAGCGTCCGTCGTCGGTCTCACTGAACGAGGACAGCCGCCCCAGGCAGCCGATCCGATAGAGGCCCGGACCCGAGGGGCTTTCCGGCGCGTTCGGGTCCGGCTGGACCATGGCGAACATACGGGGCGCGGCCAGCGCATCCTCGACCATCGCCTTGTAGCGCGGCTCGAAGATATTCAGCGGCAGCTTCCCGTGCGGCAACAGCAGCGCGCCGGTCAGGGGAAACACCGGGAACTCGGAGGGTAGATCCTCCACGCGCGGGTGGAAGTGCGGCATCTAGCTGAACAGGATCGCGGACAAACGGCGCCGCGCGGCGGTGGTGGCCGGGTCTTCAAAACCCCAGGCTTCGAAGAATTTGAGCAATTGCAGGCGTGCGGCGCCCTCATTCCAGCCGCGATTGCGCCGGATGATCTCCAGCAGCGCTTCCGCGGCCTGCTCCCGCTCATCCATCGCGTTCAGCGCGGTGGCAAGGTCGTAGCGCGCCTGGTGATCGGCCGGATCGGCGGCTAGGCGGGTTTGGAACGTCGTCAGCTTGGCCTTGGCCTCCCGTCCCTCGCGGGCCAGCATCAGGGCACTGCGCGCCCCGGAAATCTCGGCATGGTCAGCCAGTTTCTCGGGCACCTGGGACAGCGCCTCATCGGCCTGTTCTTCCTGGCCGAGGGCCATGAGGGCGCGGATGAGGCCGCCCCAGGCGTCGCCGTTTTCGGGCTCTTCCTGGAGCAGGGTGCTGAACAGCTCACCGGCGTGTTGCGCGTCACCCTGTTCCAGGGCGGCCTTCGCCTCCGCCAGCAGGTCGGCGGTCGGCATGGAGCCTCCCGCGTTTTTCAGCAAGGTCTCGACGAAGCGCTTGACCTCCGACTCCGGCAGCGCACCTTGGAAGATGTCGGCGATCTGGCCCTGCCAGAAGGCGGCGACCGTCGGTACCGACTGCATCGGCAGACCCAGTTGGGCGAGCTGCTGCACCAAAGCGCGGTTCTGGTCGATATCGATCTTGACCAGCTTCAGCCGCCCGGCGGCGGCGCGCACCACCTTTTCCAAGGTCGGCGTCAACTGCTTGCAGGGGCCGCACCAGGTCGCCCAGAAATCCACCAGGACCGGGATGGTACGAGACGCCTCGATGACGTCTTTCATGAAGCTCTTCTGGTCGCCATCGACGATCATGGCGGCGGCGGCAGCGCCCTCGGGTTGTGTTTGGCCGATGATGTGATCCATGGCGGTTCGGTTTCCTGCTCGTCGCACGGTGTCGACGTGTAGATGTTGCTCGGTGCGGGCATCGCAAGCCCGTACCGTGATTTCATCAGGACCATGCCGCCGAGAGCGCCCGCCGTCCAGTGTTACAACATGAACGTTCCGGGATGTGGCCCCGAGACCCACCTGCCGATCCCGACCCATCTGAATCCCGAACCCTGTGGCCAGCTGAACCGCATGCCGTGACGCGGTCACCACGTGCGACGGTTGGGTCCGTCCGTATCCGGTGGAAGCGGCAACGTGCTGGCTTCGGCCGACGCCGGCGCGGCCAGTTGCGTCCCCGCGAGGATGGTATCCGTCAGGTTGGCGCCATCAACGACCATGCCGTTCAGCAGGGCGCCGGTCAGGTCGCATCCGGTCAGGTCCGCCTCATCCAGGCGGGCCTCGGTCAGGTTCGCCTCGCACAGGCGGGCCTCAACCAGGCGCGCATGGCGCAAGCTGACGGGCCAGCGTTGTCCACCGCGAATGAACATGGGCGCCATATGGGCGCGGGTCATGTCGGCGCCATTCAGCGCGGCCCGCTCCAGGCTGGCGCCGCGCAGATCGGCATTGGTGAAGTTGGCCCCGCGACCATCGATCACGGCGAGATCGGACATCATCAACAACGCTCCGGACAGGTTGGCTCCACGCAGATCGGCATGGCTGAGCACGGCGGCACCGAGGTTGAGCCCACTGAGGTCCAGATCGCGCAGGTCCAACCCGGAAAGATCGGCTCGCACCCCGTCGCGCCCATTGCTGTCGACCCAGATCTGGTGCTGCTGGAAAATGGTCAGGATGTTCAGATTAAGCTCGTCCAGGCTCCGGGTACGCTGAGCCCGTGACATGTCCGTCCGATCGAACCGGATATCGTCGACCAGGGCCCCCAGCAGGCAGGCATCCGACAGATTGGCGTCGGTCAGGTTGGCATTGTTCAGGATGGCCCCTTCCAGCCGGACACCGGAGAGGTTGGCGCCGGTGAAATTGGCTCTTGCCAGGTCGCACCCGGTCATATTGGCGCCATTCAGGTCGGCGCCGGTGAAATTGCTGCCGGCCAGGTTGGCGTCCTGCAAATTGGCTTTGCCCAGAAATGCGCGCGACACGCGCGCTTTGGCCAGGCGGCTGCCGAACAACTGGGCGCCGTCGATCTGAGTCGTCGCGGAGGCGCGGGTCGGCATCAACTGACCGGCGCGGTGGGACATCAGCGTGCCTTCCCGCAGGTCCACCTCGGACAGGTTGGCAAACTGGATACGGGCACGGGTCAGGGTGGCGCCACGCAGATTGGCGCGCGTGAGGTTGGCGCCATCCAGGATCGCATCGGTGAAGTCGGCCGCGAACAGGATCGCGTCGGTCAGGTTGCAACCGGTCATGTCGGTGCCCCAAAGGCGAGCGCCGGTCAGGTCGATGCCGGCAAGGTTTCGGCCGGCCAGGCTGAGTTTCGACAGGTCGTGCACCTTCAGGGACGCCCGGACACCGCCGGGGCGGTTCTCGGCGAACGCGGCGTGCAGACGGAGGATCTCCTTGAAGCGATCCACGTCCGGCAGCTTCATCAGCGCATGTTTGCTCATTCGTCTTTCAAATCGTTCGGCCGCGTCGCACGCTGTATCTTGTGATTGAACAATGAACAAAAGATTGATGGCGAGTAGGGGTTCGGTGATTGCCGGCGCGATCGCCCATGGCACCGCCCCAACCGGCGCCACGCCAAGGCCAGATTGAGACAGCGTCCCCATGAGGGAGGTGGGCCGGACGGGGACGTCGGACGAAGGTTGCAACAGCTCGCGAGGGCTGAGAACCGGCCCGTCTATCGGGAGATTCCGGCCAGCCGCCGCACGAAGCCCGCGTTCCACCGCACATAGCCTGGCTGCAGGTACCCCAGGCGCTGGCGGATCAGCGCATGCGCGTCCGCCAGACGGTGAAATGGGATCGACGGATATAGATGGTGCTCCGCATGATAGGGCATGTTCCACATGAACAGGCGGATCGCCCCGGTTGTGAGCGTGGTCCGCGTGTTCGTCAGCCCGTTCCGGTCCAACGTGCATCCCGTGTGTTCGGCCAGCAGATAGGCGCGCAGCGGAGGCTGGCCCAGCAGTTGCGGCCCGATCCAATACAGGAACGGCGTCTCCCAGCCCCACACCGCGCCCGACACCACCGCGCCGCCACCCATCACCAGGCTCATGGCCCGGACGCTGCGAATCACACCGGGCGCCGCCTGGCCGGTGACATAGGGATAGCGGCTGAGATCGCCGCGCCAGCAATCCAGGACCACCGTCAACCGCAGCCGCCAGAACGGAACGCCTAGGACTCGCAGGACATAGCCGCCCACAGTGGAGGGCGGCGGGCTTGCGAGTTCCGGATCCTCGCCCGGAACCTGCGTGTGGCGGTGATGTGCCAGGTGGAAGCTGGTGTAGAACTGCGCATTCAACAGCGACGGGCAGGACGCGAGCCAGCCAACAATCTGGTTGGTTCGGCGGGAGGCGAAGGCCGTCTGATGCATGGTCTCATGCGCCGGCGCGAACAGCGCCACCTGCACCAACCCCAGCGCGAACACGGCAAGCAGTGTCCACGGCCCCGAGGATATCGCCACCAGCCATCCTGTCCCGACCAGCGCGGCGACATGGATCGCGAGGCGGATCGCGCCCTGGCGGTTGGAGCGACCTTGCAGCGCGCGCAGTTCGGTTGGCTGCAACACCCGATCGGACAATTCGGCCATACGACCTCCGGCATCGTGGATAGCCTGGAGCGGTTTCACCATGACTGGAAACGGCAAACCGCTCTGGTTCTCTGTCTTATCGTATGATTCACACGCTGTTCCGGTCCGCTCCGCGTGATCAGGCTTTATCGTGCGTGTGTCCCGGCCCGCGACGCAAGCGTTCTTGTGCACGTGCGAACACCTATCGCGGTGCCTATCCCGGGGGGGCCGATCCCGGCGGCCAGTGCAGCAACCGGTGGCCTCGCATGACCGTGACCTGATGCAACACCCGGCCCCGCAGCGAAATGGGGGCAGGGTCCAGGCGCTCTATCCGCTCGAAGACGGCCGACAACGCGGTTTCCGTGGCGGCGGGATTGCCGACAACCAGGATCAAGATGTCCCGGCCCAGGAAGGCCGCGGGAGGATGGGCAAATCCGAACTGGCGCGCATCCGGATGCAGGCACAGGATGGTTACCTCGGGCCCCAGGCCGATCCCGATCTTGCCCGCATCCCGCCAACTCGGGACGCCCACCACGGTGCCGGACGGCAGCAATCCGCGCGCCGTCAGGTCGGTGCGTAGCGAGGTCCAGTCGATGCCTTCCAAAGTCGGGTCCTGGCGGGCGATCAGGGTCAGCGCGGGGCCAAGTACGTCGAACCGGGTTTGCAGGCCGACGATGGACACCGCGATCAGCACCAAGGCGGCGGTCGCCGCGATGCCGCGGCGGACCCACGCGACCTGGGTGCGCCGGGCGACGGCCTGGCCCAGAAGAGGGAACAGCATGAGGTAGCCGGGGGCGGCCCAGTGGAAGAGGATGCGGCGGCTGGACCAGGCGGCGATCAGTGCGAATCCGATGATCGGTGGTGCGGCGAGGCAGGCCAGCAACCGCGCCCGCCAATCCTGTCCCCGCAATGCCTCGCCCGGTTGCGCTGTTTCGGCAGCCCGCTGGCGCGGCATCAGCGCCATGACGAACAGGATCATCATCGGCAGCCAGATCCAGGGGAGCACGAACAGCGCCTCTCCCAGCAGGACCTGCACGGGCGCCAGGGGTTGGAAGCGCAGCCCGACCGCTCGATCGCCTTGGAACGCGAATGACGCCCAGTCATGGGTCGCGTTCCACAGGATTACCGGCGAGAAAACCAGAAGCGCGAGCAAGGCTGCGAGATACGGGTGCGGTCGTCGCAGCCACGGACGGTGGTCCCGCGCGATCAGCAGGTAGATGCCCGCGCCGGCGATGGTCAGGACGGCGGAGTATTTCGAAAACAGCGCCAAACCCGCGCACAGGCCCGCGGCGCTCCACCACCGCCACGCGGCTCGGTTGCGAGATGGCAACGCATTCAAGGACAACGCATTCAGGGGCAACGCATTCACCAGGCACAACGCGGCGCCCAGCAGCGCGCAGTCGAGCGGGCCGTCCGGCAACACCCAGCTTCCGGTGGTCACGCCGAAGACCGGCGACAGGTTCAACAAGGCGGCGGCCCAGAACCCGGCGCGCTCGTTTGCGACGCGCGCTGTCAGCCGAAACATCAACCAGGTGGACAAAGCGAACAGCGCGATGAAGGGCAGGCGGACCACCAGGGCGCTCTCGCCGCCGGCCAGCCGGGAGGCGCCCCAGGACAGCCACCATGCGGCCGGAGGATGATCGAAGTAGCCCAGGGAGAGCACGCGGCCGGATGCCACCATGTAGCTCTCGTCCATGCCCAACCCGACCGTGCCGGCAAACAGCAGGCGCAGACAGGTGGCGGTGGCGATCAGCAGGACAACGGCGCGCTGGGGTGACAAACCTGACGGTTCCGGCATCGTGTTCCTGTCCGACGGCGTGGGTGTGTTATCCACTTGTGTTATCCGCTCACGTTACCCCCTGGGTTTCTCCACCTTTGGGTGCTCCCCAGGCTGCTCCCTTGGGTGTTTGCGCCCAGGATGGGCCACGCGATGCGGAAACGGGCCGGGTCGATCGGATGGCGAGGTATTGGATGCTGTGCGGATGTTGCGGATGTCTGCATGTGTTTGAAGCGGTGGACGTCATCGATTGGATCGACGACGGGGAAACGCCGCTCTGCCCCACCTGCGGCATGAACACGGTGCTCCCCGGTGTCACCGACCCGGCCGAGTTATGGGAACAGCACCGGCGCCGGTTTGGCGCCTCGCCTGGGGTGACGCCTCCAGACGAGCAATACTGACCGGGCGGGACCGAAGGGGCGAGGATGATGGTCCCCGCCCCAACCGCATCCCACTCCACCCTGGCCCGGTCGGGTCAGGCCTCGACGATGCGCTGGGTCTGGATGCCCAGACCGTCAATTCCAAGGCGCATCACGTCGCCACCCTTCAGGAACACCGGCTCCGGCTTGATCCCGGCGCCGACGCCGGGCGGCGTGCCGGTCGCGATCACATCGCCCGGATGCAGGGTGATGAACTGGCTGACATAGGACACCACCTGCACCACGCCGAAAATCATGGTCTTCGTGGTGCCATTCTGCATCTTCTTGCCGTTCACCTCGGTCCAGATGCCCAGATCCTGCGGGTCCGCGATCTCGTCCTTCGTGACCATCCATGGGCCGGTCGGACCGAACGTGTCGCAACCCTTCCCCTTGTCCCAGGTGCCGCCCCGTTCCAACTGGAATTCCCGCTCGGAGACGTCATTGCACACGCAATACCCTGCGACGTGGTCGAGCGACTCGGCCTCGGAGATGTAGCTGGCCTTCTTGCCGATGACGATGCCGAGTTCGCATTCCCAGTCCAGCTTCTTGGAGCCGCGGGGCCGCTTGACGTCGTCGTTCGGGCCGCTGAACGCGCTGAGTGCCTTGACGAAGATGATCGGTTCCTTCGGGACCGGCATGCCGGCTTCGGCGGCGTGGTCGGCGTAGTTCAAGCCGATGCAGATATAGTTCACCGGGCGGGCGACGCAGGCGCCGATGCGCGGGTTGCCCTCGACCCGGGGCAGGGTCGTGGGATCGATCGCGGCGATCATCTTCAGGGCGGCGTCCGACAGGGCGAAGCCGTCGATGTCGCGCACGACGCCGGCAAGGCAGCGTATGTCGCCGTTGGTGTCGAGCAGGGCAGGGCGTTCGGCCCCGGCGGGTCCATAGCGCAGCAGTTTCATGGTGGTTCCCCCACATGGTTGGAGCGTGATCACGCTGAGCGGAACGTAACAGCGGGCGAATCACACGGCAAAACAAGAATCCAGAACGGTTTTCCGTTCCAGGCCGGCCGAAAACCGCGCCTGAACGGTGCGTCCCGGTCGCAGACCGCCGGTCCGGCGCCGGATGGTTACAGACAAAGCCTGCGATCGCCAATTGCCGATCCGATCGAGCGGTGGTCGGTGGTCAGATCGGCCAGCTCCGAACCGGGGTGGGTCTCAACCGGGTCGGGTCTCAACCCTGGCGGGCGGGTCTGCCATCGCCTATACGTCGCCGCTCCGAACGACCGCGCCTGGTACGCTGGGTGCGCATTTCTCAAGGCCGGGTGGGTATCGCAGGTGGCAGGTGCACGAACAGAGCCGACGACATTCGACCCCGTTCGGCATCCCGGCCACCGGAATGCCGCGCGGCGGGACCCGGGATTCGGTGTGACTGCGCGACGCGGGCCTATGGAAGCGAACCCCCGACCGCGTCGGGGCTGCCTCTGAGCATGGCGTCTCTGTTGGATCCGGTCGCGCTTGTCGGTCGCGTGACGATGCGCGTTTGCGTGCCCGCCGGCCGGTTCATGCTTTTCGTGTTGCGGTCGATGGCCGCCCTGCGCGGGTCGCAACTCTACTGGCGGCAGTTCATCGATAGCCTGATCAGCATCGGCTATTTCAGCCTGCCGATGGTGGCGTTGACGGCGTTGTTCACCGGGATGGTTCTGGCGTTGCAGTCCTACGTGGGGTTTGCCAAGCTCTCCAACCAAGGCGCGATCGCCAATCTCGTCGTCCTGTCCATGACGCGGGAACTGGGCCCGGTGCTTGCGGGACTGATGGTCGCCGGTCGGATCGGCGCTGCCATTGCCGCCGAGATCGGCACCATGCGCGTGACGGACCAGATCGACGCGCTGACCACGCTATCGACCAATCCGATCCGCTATCTTGTCGTGCCGAGGGCGCTGGCCGGCATCATTGCCTTGCCGTTCCTGGTGATCGTGGCGGACATATTGGGCGTGCTGGGCGGGTTCCTGACCTCCGTGATCCGGCTGGATCTCAATGCGGACCAGTATCTGCGGGACACACTGGATTTCCTGAACACCTCCGATGTCGTCTCGGGCCTGGTGAAGGCCGCGTTGTTCGGCGCGATCACCGTCATGTTCGGGTGCTACCAGGGCTATTACAGCAAGGGCGGAGCCCAAGGTGTCGGACGAGCGACCACCGATGCGGTCGTCGGAGCATCGATCTTCATCTTCGTGTTCGATTACATCATTACGGATCTGTTCTTCACGCGGTGAGCGTGGTCGGCATGTTGGAAGGCGACACCGACCGGACTGCCGATGCCGGCGACACCGGACCGGACGCTCACCCATCACCCCGGGTGAAGAGGTCTTCCACGCGAGAGTCCGCTTCGTCGAAATCCGATGCGATATGGTCGATCAGCATCGCGTTGGCGGGCTTGCGGAAGTCGCCTCGGCCGGCGATCGCAACCAGGCGACCATAGGGCATGCCTTTTTTGGTGATAACGATTTCCTCGCCCGCGGCGGCGCGGTCGACCAGCGCCGAAAGCTGAGACTGCGCGTCGCACGGAGAGACGAATGGCGGCATCGGATGTCACCCGACCAGGTTGATCAACGCTTGGGCGTACGTTCCGGCGCTCTGCGTGACGTGTCGCGTCCTGTCTGCCCTGATCACAACGTCAGACCCCCATCGATCACCACCGCCTGGCCGGTGATGAACTGGGCCTGGTCGCTGGCCAGATACACCGCCAGCCCGGCGATCTCCTCCGGTGACCCCAGCCGCCCCATCGGCTGACGGGCGACAAAGGCCGACCGCGCGGCATCGATCGATCCCGCAGCAGCAGCATTGACCGCAATACGCTCATCCAGGCTCGGCGTTTGCACCGTGCCCGGGCACAGCGCGTTGCAGCGGATACCCTGGGTGACATAGTCGGTGGCGACCGAACGGGTCATGCCGATCACCGCCGCCTTGGTGGCACTGTAAATGAACCGATTCGGCACGCCCTTCACGCTGGACGCGACCGAGGCCATGTTCAGGATCACTCCATTCCGCCGAACCAGCATGCCAGGCAGGAAAGCCTGCATGGTGCGGAACATCGAGCGGCAATTCAGCTCGAAGCCAAAGCCCCACTCATCGTCGGTTGCTTCCTGGATGGTGCCCTGATGCACGAAACCGGCACAGTTGAACAGGATATCGACCGGCCCCGCCTCCCGCTCGGCCTCGGCTATGGCGGCTCGGTCCAGCACATCCAGTCGCGCGGTGCGAATGGCTGAGGACGCGATACCCGCAACCTTGGCCGCGTCCAGATCGGTGGCGATCACGCGCGCCCCGGCCGCGGCGAAAGCCAGCGCGGTGGCGCGTCCGATGCCCTGGCCGGCGGCGGTGACGAAGGCGGTCTTGCCGTTGAGTGAGGTCATGGTGGAGGGTCTCCAGGCCGGCCGGGATGCGATGTGGTATCGCGGCGGCCGTTGAGGGGGATCGGTGCGACCCATACTAGAGCATGATCACGCAGAGCGGAACCGAGGCAGCGTCAAAATCATTCTCGAAAACAAAGTGTTAGAGTGCATCTTCCGTTTCCAGTCAGGGTAATATGCGCTCCATGATCGCGGGGATCGGAGCCGGCGCGGCACCGACTGCCGGCTCGGCCGACTCAGCCGACCACGTCGCCAACCGAGCGCACAATATGGCGCAATTCCCCGACCCGCTGGGTCACGCCAAGACTGTCCAGAAATTCCAGTACCTCGATCGTCAGGTTGCGGCCGATGCCGGAGCGCTGGTTGAATTCGGCGGCAGTGAACGCGCCAGCCTCGGTCTCCTGCGCCAGATCGGCGGCGATGGCACCCAGGCGGCCGACCATTTCAGGCAGGAAGAACCGGTTGCGGGCGACCCGCAACAGGCGGCCGAAGCGTTCCAGGCGGACCAGCAGGGCCTCGGTCTCGTCCGGTGTCTGGTCCAGGGCGGGCGCGAGTTCCCGTATCCGGCAGGATCGCAACCCCGCCTCATCCAGGATCGGTGCCAGTCGATCCCACAGGCGCTGGTCGGTTTCAGCCAATTGCGGCGCGTGGTCCGGCAGATGAAAGACCGCGTCCTGTTGCAGGATGCGGCCCTGGTCCAGCAGGGAACGCAGCACCGCTTCGCTCACCTCGGCGGGACAGGCCGGTGCACCCGCGAGCGGCGCCCCGAGCAGCGCGGGCTTGCCGGGGCCGAGGCGGTCGGGGTGGCGGGCGTGCCAGTCGGAGAGGAATGCCAGCAGGCCCCGCGCGATCGCCTCAAGCGCTGCTTCCGTCACCAGGATTGGCTGTGCTGGCCGTCCGATGCGGGTCGCGTGCAAGCCTTCCGACAGCGCCACGATCCGCTCCAGAGGCAGGTTGCGGGATAGCGCGAAGTCGCCGGGGGCGATCCAGCCTTCGGCCGTCAGCAACGCGGCCAGGGCGTCCGCGGGGGATGGCCGGACCAGGGCCTCCAGGGTCGCCATCCGTCGCTCCCGCCGCACCCGGCGCGCGGGGGGGAACGGATCGATGACACGACCGCCGCCGACCACGCGACCGGAACTGTCGTCACGCAGGATGATCCGATCACCGAACAGGGCGGCGGTCGGGCGGTCGAGCGTCAGGTTGACGAAGCCTTCATGGTCCGGCGGCATGTCCTCGCCCCCCAGGACCAGCACTTTCGCGCCGATCGCGACGGCGCCGAGATGCGCATGCATGTGGCGGGCATGGCGCAGGCCGCGCTCATCCGTGGTGCGGAGCAGCACATCCAGGCGCTGGGTCGGCGCGTGCAGGCCGGGATCGACCAGCCAGTCTCCACGTCGCAGCCTGGCTTTTTCGACTTGCGCGCCGGCGATGGCCATGGCGCAGCGGTCGCCGGCGCGAGCCGTGTCGGTGGCCTGGTGGTGCACCTGGATGCCGCGCACCCTGGCCGCCAAGCGTGACGGCGAGACCAGCAATCGATCGCCGACTGACACAAATCCGGCGGCGATCGTGCCTGTCAGGACCAGGCCGGTGCCCGCCACAGTGAAGGCGCGATCGATTGCCATCCGGAAGCGACCATCCACCGGTGGAGCCACCCTGGCTGCGGACTGCGCTGTGATCCGGGCGCGGAGTTCCTCGATTCCCAGGCCCGAGTGGCTGGACACCGGCACGATGGCGGCATCGGCATAGCCGGCGCGCGCCAGGACCTGCCGCAGTGCGTCCGTTGCTGTCTGGATCCGCTCGGGCTCCACGCGGTCGATCTTCGTCAGGGCCGCGGTCAGGCTGACCACACCGGTCAGACGCAGGATTGCCAGATGCTCGTGCGTCTGCGGCATCGGGCCGTCATCGGCGGCAACCACCAGCAGCGCCGTGTCGACCGACAGCACGCCTGCCAGCATGTTGGCCAGGAACCGTTCATGTCCGGGCACATCGACAAACCCGACGGTGGACCCGTCCGGCAAGGCCGCATGGGCGAAACCCAGATCGATGGTCATGCCGCGCGCTTTCTCGTCCGGCAACCGATCCGTGTCGATTCCGGTCAAGGCGCGGATCAGGGACGTCTTCCCGTGATCCACATGGCCTGCCATGGCGATGATCATGGCGTCGTCCCGCGCTGTGTCCGGAGCATCCTTACAGAGGTTGGCTCGGATCGGGGAGGGTCGGGAGCCCCGCTCGGCCCTCCGGTCGTGCCGGATCCTTCGATTCCCGGTCTCGAGTCGGGCGTTCATTGCCACGGCGAGCGGGCAGGGGGATGGTGCGCGCGGGTGACAGCCAGGGGGGAGGTCGAGGATGGCGATACAACCGATCGAAGGACACAGGCGGTTTCTGGTTACCGGAGCGGCCAGCGGTATCGGCGCCGCGGTCTGCCGGTCCCTGGCGTCAAAGGGGTCCGCGTTCCTGGTCCACACGCGGCGCAACCGCGCTGGCGCGGAAGCCGTCGCCGCCGAAATCCGTTCGGCTGGCGCCCTGGCCGAGGTCGCGCTTGGAGATCTCGCTGAACCAGACGTCGCGGCGGCCCTGGTCGAGGACTGCGTCGCGCGGTTCGGTGGCCTGGACGTCCTGGTCGCCAATGCCGGATTTGCTGACCGCACGTCGGTTGCATCGCTGACCGATGCGGCAATGACTGCCTCCACCGAAGCTATCCAGGGCGGCTTTTTCCGTCTCGCCCGTGCCGCCTTGCCGCATCTGCGGGTCGGGCATTCACCCCGAATCGTCGCCGTATCCAGCTTCGTGGCGCATGCATTCCGGACGGATCTTGCGACCTTCCCCGCCTCCGCCGCGGCGAAGGCGGGGTTGGAGGCGCTGGTGCGCGCGTTGGCCATTGAGCTTGGACCGGTCGGCGTGACGGTAAACGCGGTGGTGCCCGGGTTCGTTCAGAAGGACCGGGGCGCGCATCGGGCGATCGATCCGGCGGCCCTGGCGGCCCAGACCGCGCGGATCCCGCTGGGCCGGATCGGCCTGCCCGATGATATCGCCAACGCTGTCGCCTTCCTGGTGTCCCCGGCTGCGTCCTACATCACCGGCCAGGCGCTGCATGTGGATGGCGGGCTGGTGATCGCCCCCTGATCTGACGAGGCGACCACACGTTGGTCAGAGCTGACGGATCAGCCCCCGCTCGCCGCCGACAGGTCGCGAATCTGACGTTCCAGCCCCGGAGTTTCCGTCAGAAACGCGATCAGGTCGCGTTCCACTTGTCGGCGTTCCTGGGGCGACATGTCGTCCCTTGGCAGCACGGGCTTGATGACAACCAGAAGCGGTGCCTGGCGGGAGCCGAGCAGGCTGGCCCGGGCGAGGCGGAGTCGGGTGGCGAGGCCTGGGCCAATTGCGTCGCCACCGATCCATAATGCGGCCGCCGTGACGGTATGTGGATGGGTGGCGATAATCATTCGCCAGGGCGTCGGAATCCCGTCGCTGCCAGACACCGGCGTCTCGGTCACCTCTTCGGCTTGCGCCGGACGCGTCATCAGCCGCCGTTCCGCAAATACTGGACCCGAGGTGCTGCGTGGGGAGAAGGGTACCAAGGTCACGTCCAGCCGGAGTGTCCCGCATTGCAGGCGTTGGGTCACACCCCGACTCGGGCCACCGGTGGGCGAGTCTGGGACAGGTTCGGTTACGCAGCCGGCGCCCGGATCGAGTGGGGTTGCCGCCAGGGTTGGCGGTGTGCCGGCCAGGTCGAGGCCGGCCGCGGTGCCGGCACTCAGGACGGCGATCAGGCAGACCGCCGCTCCGGACGCAATCGACGGGCCGAACCGGGATGGTGTGCGAGGCGGCGGCGGCGTCAGGGACGCTGGTTGCCTCTCATCCTGGCGGAAGGGCATGCCGATCGCGATCAGCAGCAGGATCACGATTGAGAAGAACACCCAGCCATACAGGACATGGTCCGCCGCAACGGCGTCGGCGCTGCCCAGGTAGTGTCCCATCGCGACGATGCCCAGGGCGCGGAACCCGTTGGCGATGATCGGCACTATGATGGAAACCAGGATGAACGCACCGCGCCGAAGCGGGCTGCGATACATCAGCAAGGCATAGAGCACGCCGAACGCAATGGAGGCGATCAGGAACCGCAACCCGGCACAGGCTTCGGCGACGTAGAACGTCCCTTCGGGAATCTCGATGGTGTAGCCGTCGACATAGGCGGGGATATTCAGGACCACGACGCCGTGGCGGATGAACACCGCTGTGATGTCTTGCAGTTTCGGCGTCAGGAATTCCCCGAAGGGGACCAGGAAATAGAGATACAGCAGGGGACCGAGCAGGGCCTTCCACAGGCGCCAGCCGAGGACGGCGAGAAACATGACCTGGGCGAAGCTGACCACCATCAACTGGCGCCCTTCCATGATCCCCAGCCGTTCGGCCAGCAGCCAACCCAGGGCGACCGGAATGGCGGCAACGGCCACCCATGGCACGGGGACGGCGGAAATGCCGTCCAGCGTGTCCCGGCGATCCCAGATCAGGTAGATGACGATGGGGAGGATCAGGAAACAGTGATTGTAGGCTGTGGAATTTTCCCAGATTCGCACCGCCGTCACGACTTCGTGATGGAACAGCCCACCCAGGACCAGCAGGCCGATGCCTAGAGCGATCGCACTGCCACGCAATCCGCGCCATGTTTCGGCAAGAGGAGCCATCGTGGCGGCCAGTGTGGTGCTCATGGTCCCATCATCCGTGCGAGGATCGTGCGAGATGCGGCGGCGAACATTGCGGGATGGTCGGTCGGGGCAGGGAAACCGTCACATCCGCCGGTGCTGGCTGCGATGTCGCTCCTTGGGATGCCGCCGGCGAAGCCTGTCAGGTTGCCCCTGGTATTGCTGTTACAGCAGTCGCCCTTCGCGGCAATGGAGAAAATCCTCCCCCTCCCCCTGCGGGAGGGGGCTGGGGGGAGGGGTTTCAAGCAATACCCGTGCGGCTTTACCCATCCCCCTGGCCCCCTCCCGCAAGGGGCGGGGGAGAAATATCTTCGGCCGGCACCTGGGGCCTGGTTCAAGGCTCGGTCAGCGTTCCAGGGGTGCGGTTCACCTGGCAACAGTCCGTGCGCATGCTCCACCTGGCAACCTCCAACAATCGATCGTGCACTTGATATCAGAGGCCGGCCTGTTCCAGGCGCATGATCGCCCTTGCACAGGCCTGAGCGCGTGGCACCAAGGTGTCGATCCGCAGGAACTCCTCCGGACTATGCGCCTTGCCGCCGACCGGGCCGACCGCACAGATGGTCGGGGTGCCGACCGCGGCGGTGAATCCCGAATCGGCACAGCCGCCGGTGAATTCCCCGTCGGTCTGGAACCCGGTGTCGGCGGCGGCGCTGACATAGATCTCGAACAGGCGTTTTGCGGTCGGGGTCTGGGTTAATGGGAGAAATTCACCCTTCACCGACCATTCGGCCTTGGTCCCGGGCACGAAGCTGCGCTCGATGATCGCGCCGATCCGCCCCAGCAGTTCGTCCTTGTCCTCGGGAGCGACGTAGCGCAGGTCGATCTGGCCCTCGGCCCAGGGCGCGACGGTGTTCACGCTCTGCCCGCCGCTGACCAGTCCGACATTCAGCGTGATGCCGCGTTCCAGGTCGGTCAGGGCGTGGATCGCCTGGACCTTGCGCGCCAATTCCTCGATCGCGCTGATACCGTCGGTGAAATTGCCACCGGAATGCGCTGCCTTTCCGACGATGCGCAACGCCATGAACACACCGCCTTTTCGGCCGGTGACGACATTGCCGGATCCGCGCCCGGGCTCGCTGTTGAAGACCACCCGCGCCCGCCTGGCCTCCGCCTCGATCACGGCGCGGCCTTCAGGACTGCCGATTTCCTCGTCGCCGGTGAACAGGCCGACCAGCGGGGCAGGGGAGCCGCCGAATTTCGCGAAGGCCGCCAGGATGAAACAGTTCATCACCAGGCCGGCCTTCATGTCGGCCACGCCGGGACCATAGGCGATGCCGTCGCGGATGGTGAACGGACGGCGCGAGGCCTCTCCATCCGGAAAGACGGTGTCGCGATGGCCCATCAGCACGATGTTGCCACCCGCGTTGCCGGCCGGACCGTCCCAGGGCACCGCGGCGCGCAGGCAGTCGCCGTGCTTCTGCTGGCGCACGACCTCGATGGGGATGTTCTGGCTGTCCATGAAGCGTTGGACGACGGCGCCAACCGCGTCGATGCCGAGCTTGTTGTAGCTGCCGCTGTCGATGTCGACCATCTCCCGGAGCATGGCGACCATGGCGTCATGCTGGGTTGCGAGCCACGCCGCGATCCGTGCTTCCGACATGCTGGTGACCCTATGCTGCCTCGGTGCAGGGATTACCGTGCCGGCCGGTGCGTGTCACGAACCGGATGGTACGAGATCACGGCAGGTTCCCGGCGCGTCCGGCACAGTCTATGGTGATTTGAAGACAGGCGCCGGGGCTTCCTCCGGCGACGACCACCCCGATCCGCCGGTCCGCCCGGCGCATAGCGAGACATGAAGACAACTTCTTCGGCATCATCGTCCTTCGGGGCCGACTCCCCAGGGTCGCGAGCGCGCGGGGCTGGCGCGGCGGGGCCGGCGGCCACACCGTCGCCGCCCACACCATCGCAGCCCACACCACCGCCAGATGTGCCCCGCGGGCCGTCGCCGGATACGGCCCGCGGGCGCAATTACGCCCGCCGCTACTGGGTCTTCATCGCTCCCGCGGCGCTGGTCGTGCTGGCGGTCATCCTGTTTCCCTGGGTGTTCACCGTGTTCATGTCGGTGCACGACTGGAAAGTGACCGGCGCCACGCCGTTCATCGGCCTGGGGAACTACACCAGGATGTTCTCCGATGAGCGGTTCCTGTGGGCCGTCGTGCGCACCTTGTGGTTCACCGCGGCATCGGTGATCGCGCCGGTGATCCTGGGGGTCTGGGCGGCGGTTTGCTTCGCGTCCACCTTCAAATTGCGCGGTCTGCTGCGGACCCTGTTCGTGTTGCCCATGATGGCCACCCCGGTCGCCATCTCCCTCGTCTGGACCATGATGTTCCATCCGCAGCTCGGCGTCTTGAACTACCTTCTCAGCCTGGTCGGACTGCCGCCATCGTCCTGGGTCTATGCCAGCTCCACCGTCATCCCGACCCTGGTGCTGGTCGAGACTTGGCAATGGACCCCGCTGGTCATGCTGATCGTGCTGGGCGGTATCACGAGTTTGCCGGCCGACCCCTACGAAGCCGCCATCCTGGATGGCGCCAGCCCCTGGCAGATGTTCTGGCATATTACGCTGCCACTGGCCTGGCCGTTCATCGTGGTAGCCTCCGTCATCCGCATGATCGATGCGCTGAAGGCGTTCGACACCATCTACGTGATTACCCTTGGCGGACCTGGCACATCGAGTGAGACGCTCAACATCCTTCTGTACCAAACCGCGTTCGCCTATTACGAACTCGGTTACGGTTCCGCCATGGTGGTGATCTTCTTCTTGATCATCATGCTGATCAGCCTGTTGTTGCTGCATGTGCGGCAGAGGCAGGCCTGGCAATGAAGTCCGGCACACCGATGCGCTACCGTATCCGCCACCTCGCGGGACGAGTAGGGCTCTATTTTTCCGTGATCATGCTGGTTTCGCCGGCGGTGCTGTTCTTCCTGTGGACGCTGTCCCTGGCGTTCAAGAATGAGCTGGACAACACCGCCTACCCGCCCGTGTTCATTCCGAACCCGCCGACCCTGGATAACTTCGTCGACGTGTTCGCGAAGAACGATTTCCTGTCCTACACGATCAATTCCGTGATCGTGTCGTTCAGCGCGACCGGTCTGGCCCTGCTGCTGGGGGTTCCGGCGGGTTACGGGATCGCCAAGGCGAAGGCGACGAGAGCCGCGGTGCTGATCCTGATCGCCCGAATCACGCCCGGGCTGTCCTACCTGATCCCGCTTTTCCTGCTATTCCAGTGGTTTGGCCTGCTGGGCACATTGACACCCCTGGTGATCACGCACCTGGTCATCACGGTGCCGATCGTCGTCTGGGTGATGATCGGCTTCTTCGAAGGATTGCCGCCGGAGCTGGAGGAAGCCGCCCTGGTTGATGGTGCAACCATCTGGCAGGCCTTCCGCCATGTGGCGATGCCGCTAGCGCGACCGGGAATCATGGTCGCCATGATCCTGGCGTTTATTTTCAGTTGGAACAATTTCATATTCGGCGTGGTGCTGGCCGGCCGGTCGACCCGCACGCTGCCCGTCGCCGTCTACAATGTGCTGACGTTTGAGCAGATAAGCTGGGGTCCGCTGGCCGCCGCGGCGCTGGTCGTGACCGCACCGGTCCTGCTGCTGACCCTTCTGATGCAGAAGGAGATTGTTGCCGGCCTGACAGCGGGCGGGGTCAAGGGCGGTTAGGCCGTTACCGCCATTGGATCAACCCGACCCTGGGATGGTATCAGGCAGGCTCTGCGCACTGATGAATGTCATGGCAGTCCGCACTACCATGAATCGCAAACGCGCGCGCCGGCGCTGCTCGCTTTCGCGAGGCAGGCGCCGGGTCGTTACGCGATCAGCCGTTCGCGGCGCGGCGAGAGCCAGACTTTTCGCTGGCGCGTGAGCTTGGCTTTTCGGCGGCGGCGGCGGCGGCTTTCTTGCTGCCGGTAGACGCTTCATTCATGATCGAGCGCAGCTCTCTCAGGAACGCGGCACCCTTGGGGGTGCGTTGCACGAGAACGCTACGGCGATCCAGCGGATCGACCTTCCGGCGAGCCAGATCCAGTTCCCCCAGGCGATCAAGGGCGCGGGTGATCGCCGGCTTGGAAACATTCAGGTCGGCGGCGAGGCCGCGGACGGTATGGGCGCCATCACGGAGGTAGCACGTGAGGAAGACACCGAGCTGTCTGGCCGACAGGTCGGGTCCATCGCGGCGCACCAGAGACACGATGGTATCTCGCATGACGCCGACAAGCTGGTCGGCCGACGCGTTGGGTATTGCCACGTTCGATCCTTTCATTGTGGGGCCGTCGCGAATCGGTAGGGCCTCCTAAGTTCGGCAGGTAGGGTGACGATAGTGCAAAGTCAACCTCATTGCGGTCAAAGGAGCATAAAATATTGTGTACTCCCCGCAACGAGGCCTTTCGAACTAGACGTTACCGAACCGCTCATTCAAGAATCCGAATAATGCTCGCATCGATTGGGCTTCGCCCCCCTCCGGACGCCCAGGCCGGGTCTGGTCGTTCCAGGCGTAAAGATCGATATGGGCCCACGGAATCGCGGTACCAACAAAGCGTTGCAGATAGAGACCGGCAATGATCGAGCCGGCTTGCGGCCGGCTTGACACGTTGTTCAGGTCAGCGATCGGGCTTTTCAGCCAATCGTCGTATCCGGCCCACAGCGGCAACCGCCACAACGGATCGAAGCGGGAAAGACCCGCCCGCAACAGGCCCTCGGCCACGGATTCCTCGTTACAGAACAACGCCGGCAGGTCCGGACCCAGAGCGACCCGGGCCGCACCCGTTAATGTGGCGCAATCAATCAGTAATGCTGGCGTTACTTCGGACGCCTCGGCGAGCAGGTCGCAAAGCACCAAGCGTCCCTCGGCGTCGGTGTTGCCGATCTCCACGGTCTTGCCGCTGCGGGTCCGGATCACGTCAAGCGGACGCATTGCCGTGCCGGACACGGAGTTTTCGACGCAACCGATCCGCACTTCCAGGCGTACGGGCAGGTCCGCTTCCATGACCAGGCGGGCAAGACCGAGAATAGTTGCAGCGCCACCCATGTCTTTTTTCATGCGAAGCATGCCGCTGGATGGCTTCAGGTCGTACCCGCCGGTATCGAAACAGACTCCCTTGCCACATAATGACACAAGCGGTGCGATATCGGTGGCCGAGCTGCCACGCCAGCGCAGGGTTGCAACCCGGGGCTGGCGCGCGGAGCCGGCGCCGACGGCGGCAATCATGGGATAGGCGGTTTCGAGCGCGGCGCCGCCGATCACGCTGACAGCCGCGCCATGGCGTGTGCCGAGACCGGCCGCGAACGCGGCAAGTTCCTCCGGTCCCAGAAGATTTGCCGGCGTATTGATCAGGTCGCGCACCATCCAACTCGCCCGAGCCTCCGACAACGCCCGTTCTTCGCCACCCGACAGCGCGAGGCGCGCCGGGGCGCGTTCCGCCGGTTTGATGTCTGTGTAACGATAGGCCCCCAGGAAAAATCCGAGCGTGGCGGCCTCCCGGTCGTAGTCACCCGGGGCCAGATGCCACAGGCTGTCGGCGGGCAGGCGGGTGGCGAGGCCGCCAAACGCATAGGGGGAGCGATTGGTGCCGAGGCCCAGCACGGCGCCCGCAACACCGTCCGGGCCGGGCAGAAAGCACAATTCATTCTCATTCGCACGGAAATCGGATCCGCGCAGATAACTCGCCTGCGCCGCTGGCAACCCGGCCAGGAACGCGGACAGGTCCGACGGACGAACCGGGTGCAACGGCCGGGAGCCGGAGTCGGGTCCCTGAACGCAAGGGAGCGTCTGATCGAGCATGCTGTTCCTTCCTCCGCGACCGCGGATATCGTTGTCATCCCTCCGCGACCGCGGATGGGTTGTCATCCTTCCGCGACTGCGGATGGCTTGTCATCCCGCCGCGACTGCGGACGGATTGTCATCCTTCCGCGACCGCGAATGGCTTGTCATCAAACCGCCTTTTGCCCACCATTTCGTCCATGGGCTAGACTGTGCCACGCCCAGAGGCGGAGGGGATCAGTATGCCACGCGACCAGGCCAGGATGTTCACCGACCTGATAGACGGCAAGGGCCACCATGCGTATGGGCTGAGCAGCCTCAATCAGCGCGCCCATGCCCTGCAGGCGGCGTTACTGGCGGAGCAGGCCGGGTGCGCCGCCGCCCTGATCACGGCCGCGCTACTGCACGATATCGGCCACATGGTGCACGATCTGGGGGACAACCCGGCCGAACAGGGCATCGACGACCGGCACGAGGAACTCGGTCACGCCTATCTGTCCCGGTTTTTCGGTCCCGAGGTGAGTGAGCCGGTTCGTCTGCACGTGGCGGCGAAGCGCTATCTCTGCGCGACCGAATCGGACTATTTCGCCAGATTGTCCAAGGACAGCGTGCTCAGCCTGAGCTTGCAGGGTGGTCCGATGTCGGTGGAGGAAGTGGCGGCCTTCCGCGCGCTTCCCCATGCCGAGGACGCGGTCCGACTGCGTCGTTTCGACGAGGGCGCCAAGGTCAAGGACCTGCCGACGCCGACAACCGAGCATTTCCTGCCCTATATCGAGTCCTGCCTGAACGCGCCCGACACCGCCGGACAACCGCCAAGCCCGACCCACCAAGCCCAAGCCAGAAGCCCAAGCCACCCAGCCTAAACCTCCAGATGGGTCACGGCCTGACCGGTCTCCTCGGTGACCATCTCCGCGACGAAGCGCCGGTGGCAGGTCGTGTGATCGCGCTCGAAACACAGCAGGCACGCGCGCTGCTCCCGCGCCAGGATCTTGGCCTGGGCCAGGTCCGCTTGCGCGCGGTCGGAGGTCATGTGTTCCCGGAAAATCGGTTCCATCCGCTCGGGGTGGCCAGCGCGGACGGCGTCGCGGCCTGGTTTGGGCGTGCCCAGACCTTGCAGATGGACATAACGGATGCCGGCTCCATCCAGGCCGGCGGCGAGCTGGCGCTTGGAAAACCCGGGTTTGCGGGATGCCGCCACAGCGCGCACGTCGATCAGCAGGCCGACCCTGGCGTCCACCAGGGTCTTCAGGACGCCATCGATCGTGCAGCCTTCGTACCCGATCGTCAGCAGATCGGGCTCCGCCGCCATCAGCCTGCGTCCAGCCAGTCTTCGATCAGGCGACGGGCGATGCTGTCCACCCGCGGCAACTGGAACCCATGCTGCTCGCTGTTGCGCATCTGCTCGCGCGTGAACCAGCGCGCGTCCGTCAGTTCCTCGGGGTCGATGGTGATGTCCTCGGTCAACGCCTCGGCATAGTAGCCCAGCATGATATTGCCGGGGAACGGCCAGGGCTGGCTGGAGTGATAGAACACGTCGCCGCAGGTCACGCCGACTTCCTCCAGCACTTCCCGGCGGACGGCTTCCTCCAGCGTTTCCCCCGGTTCGACGAAGCCGGCCAGGGTCGAATACATCTTCGCGCGCGGGAAGCGGGTGGAATGGCCCAGCAGGGCACGGTCGCCCTGATGCACCAGCATGATGACGGCTGGGTCGGTGCGCGGGAAATGCTGCGCCTCGCACGCGGTGCACTGCATCATGTGGCCGGAGGTCTTGACCTCACACACGCTGCCGCAGACGCCGCAGAATTTGTGGCGGGCGCGCCAGTGCATCAGGCCGCGGGCATGCGCCAGGACCGAGGCTTCCGGGCGAGGCACGCCCCAGCCCACGGAGCGCAGGTCGACGAACTGGCCCAAGGTTTCCGGCAGCAGCGGGATCGGATCCTCCGCAGTGCTGACGTCGATGGCGAACACCGCCTTGCCATCCAGCAGACCCAGGAACGCCCAGGGGGCTGCGCCGGGTCCGTTCTGCATTTTCAGCGATCCGGCGGCCTCCCCGGTGATGTAGACGGCTTCCGGGCTGCCCTGGTCCATCCCGCTGACCAGGTTGCGGTTGCGCCAGACCGGCACGAACAGGGAGCCAGGATCGTGCAATTGCTCCTCGATCCAGGCGTGGTCCTCTCGCCGTGTGGCGATGCGGTCAAGCGGGCTGCATGAATAGACGTTGGGGCGGCTGGCCAGAATCAGGGTCACGAGACTGTCCGTACTGCTTGGGGTTTCCTCGGGACGGCGACCGTGCCACGTGGGGCGGCATAGGGCAATCGGGGCAAGGAGGAAAGCGTCGGGGCGCTGCCCCGGACCCCGCGAGGGCTTCGCCCTTCGAACCCACCAAGGGCACGGCCCCTGGACCGCGATCGGTTGGGTCAGGGAAGCAAGGGGGCCGACACGGACGTTGCAACGCCATGGTCGGCCCCCTTGCTTCCCTGACCCAATAAATGGCATCCAAGGCCCAGCCTTGGTGGGGGTCGAGGGGGCAACGCCCCTCGCGGGGTTTGGGGCGGAGCCCCGACGCGTTCCTCCTCCCCGATTGCCCTGGCACCAGCTCTCAGCGCGCGCGCCGCACGGTATAGTCCGCGACATCCATCATCACCTGTCGCACGGGCGTGTCGGAGAACACTGTCAGCGCCGCCTTGGCGTCCTGGGCAAACATCCGGGCTCGTCGCAAGGTCGTGCCGATGGCATCGCGTCGGGCCATCAGGTGCAAGGCATGTTGCAGGTCGGTCTCCTCCTGCTCCGACGCTTCGATCGTCCGTTCCCAGAACGCGCGCTCCGTCTGATCCCCGGTCTGGTAGGCCACCAGCACGGGGAGGGTGATCTTGCCTTCCCGGAAATCGTCGCCCACCGTCTTGCCCAGGGTGGCTTGGTCGGCCGCATAGTCCAGCGCATCGTCGACGAGCTGGAACGCGATCCCCAGATTCATACCGTATTCGGCAAGCGCGACCTCTTCTGCGGCGGGGCGATCGGCAAGCACGGCACCGACCTGGCAGGCGGCGGAAAACAGCGCCGCGGTCTTGCCTTTCACCACTTCCAGATAGCGTGCCTCATCGGTCGAGAGGTCGTTCTGGGTGACGAGTTGCAGCACCTCACCCTCGGCGATCGTGGCCGCGGCGCGCGATAGGATGGCAAGCACGCGGAGCGAGCCGTCCCCCACCATGAGTTGAAAGGCCCGCGCGAACAGGAAATCCCCGACGAGGACGGATGCCTTGTTGCCGAACACCGCGTTGGCCGAGGCTAAACCACGACGGAGCTGGCTTTCATCGACGACGTCGTCATGCAGCAGGGTCGCCGTGTGGATGAATTCCACGCAGGCGGCGAGCTCGACATGGCGGGCCCCATCCGGGAAAGCGGGATAGCCGCACAGACGAGCGGCGGCCAGGGTGAGCAGGGGGCGCAGGCGTTTTCCGCCGGCGGCAACGATATGGGCTGCGAGTTGCGGGATCAGCGCGACCGGACTTTCCATCCGCGCGACGATGCCGCGGTTGCATGCCTGCAAATCGTCACCGACGAGGTTGACCAACGCGGTAAGCGCGTCTTCGGCCTCGCGCTCCGGAGTACCGGGCACGGCCGTCGCGCCTGTATCTAGGGGACTGGCGACGCCGCCCAATGGGCTACTCCTGACTGTGTCATATGCAAACTGCGCCGCACCATATCTGTGGGGTCCGAAAAGGGTCAAGCGGAGGCCGCAGCGCGGTCCGGGCAATCGGGTGACGGACAGAAAGCCTTGGGGCTCCGCCCCAAACCCCGCGAGGGGCTTTGCCCCCTCGACCCCCACCAAGGCAGGGCCTTGGATGCCATTTATTGGGTCAGGGAAGAAAGGGGGCCGACACGGACGTTGAAACGCCATGGTTGGCCCCCTTTCTTCCCTGACCCAACGGATCGCGGTCCAGGGGCCGTGCCCCTGGTGGGTTCGAAGGGCGAAGCCCTCGCGGGGTCCGGGGCGGAGCCCCGAGCTCAAAGCCCGCCCGGCGGGGCTGAACCCCTGGACAGCCCATCCAGTTGCGAATAGAAGTGCGACGCGTTCTCAAAAAATGGCCTGCGCCGCACCGTGATACTGGAGCCAACCATCATGATCCGTTCGATCCTCGGGAGGGTGCTGGCCCTCGTTCTGACGGCCGTTGCCGCCGGTGCCTGGACCACCGGTGCGTGGGCCGCCGATGTCACTCTCTATACAACGCGGGAACCCGGATTGATCCGTCCGCTGCTGGAGGCCTACACGGCCAAGACCGGCACCAAGGTGAACACTGTCTTCCTGCAAGCCGGCTTGGCGGAACGGCTGCAATCGGAGGGTGCACGCTCCCCCGCCGATCTGATCATCGTGGTGGATGCGGCCAATCTGCTGGACCTGGTGAAACGCGACCTGACGCAGCCGGTCCGTTCGCCCGTGCTGGACGCTGCCATCCCGCCGGCCTTCCGTGATCCGGATGGGCAGTGGTTTGCGCTGTCGCTGCGCGCCCGGGTCCTGTTCGTATCCAAGGATCGCGTGCCAGCCGCGGAGACCCCGACCTACGAAGACCTGTCCAGCGCGCGCTGGAAGGGCCGGGTTTGCATCCGTGGCGGCCAGCATCCCTACAATGTTGCCCTGTTCTCGGCGTTTCTGGCCAAGCACGGTGGGCCGGCGCTGGACACCTATCTGGCCGGACTCAAGGGCAATCTGGCGCGCCGCCCGGGCGGTGGAGACCGCGACGTCGCCAAGGACATCGCGGCCGGCCTGTGCGATGTCGGGGTGTCGAACATCTATTACTACGGCCTGATGAAATCGGGCGCCGGTGGTCCCGAGCAGGTGAAATGGGCCGATGCGGTCCGCGTCGTGCTGCCGACATTTTCCGACAAGGTCGGCACCCATATGAATATCTCCGGCGCCGCCGTAACCAAACACGCGCCGAACCGGGAGGGGGCGATCAACCTGCTGGAATTCCTCGTCGGCGCCGATGCACAACGCATGCTGGCGGAGGCGAATTTCGAGGCGCCTGTCCGCGCCGGCGTCCCCCCGCATCCAATCATTGCCGGACAGGGCACGCTGCGGCCCGACAGCGTGACCCCGGCACAGATCGCCGCGGGCGGTAAGGCCGCAAGCCTGGCGGTCGATCGCGCCGGGTTCGACCAGTAGCCGGCGGCGTCGGCCAGCAGCACGAAAAGGGCCAGGTCGCTGTTATCCCGGATCGGCGCGGCCGCGGTCGCATCCCTGACAGTGCTGCCGGTGCTGGCGCTCGGCGTCGTCGCCGCGCATGGCTCGGGGGATCTGTGGCCGCATCTGCTGCGTTACGTGCTGCCGAATGCCTTGACCGAAACCGCGCTGTTCCTTGCGGGTGTGGCTGCGGTCGTGATGCTGGTCGGAACGTCGACCGCCTGGCTGGTCAGCATGTACCAGTTTCCCCTCCGGCGCCTGCTGTCCTGGGCCTTGCTGCTGCCGCTGGCGATGCCGGGCTATATCGCCGCCTATGCCTATCTCGACGTGTTGCACCCGGTCGGGCCGGTGCAGTCTGTCCTGCGAGCGATCCTGGGTGTGACCGATCCGAGGGGCCTGTCATTGCCGGACATCCGCTCCCTCGGCGGGTGCATTCTGGTACTCGGCCTGGTGCTTTACCCTTACGTCTATCTTAGCGCCCGCGCCGCGTTTGCCCTCCAGGCGGCGGACGCGTTGTGGGCGGCGCGGAGCCTGGGCGCCTCCGGGGTCTATCTGTTCCGCCATATCGGGCTGCCGATGGCCCGCCCGGCCCTGGCGGTCGGGGTCAGCCTCGCCCTGATGGAAGCGCTGAACGATGTCGGCGCCAGTGAGTTCCTTGGTGTCCGCACTTTGACCGTATCGATTTACGTGACCTGGCTGACCCGCGGCTCATTGGAAGGCGCGGCGCAGATCGCCCTGGTGCTGGTCGGTCTGGTCGTGCTGCTGCTCAGCCTGGAGCGATGGGGCCGCAAACAATACGGGTTCATCGGCGATGTCAGACCCTACGATCCGATCGTGCTGACCGGCCCGCGCGCCGCCCTCGCAACCGCATCGTGTGTCCTTCCCATCGCGCTCGGCTTTTTGGTCCCGGCCAGTCATCTGACCGTGAAAGCATGGGAGCGGGTGGCCGTTTTCGGATTGCCGGCCGAGTTGGGCGTCTGGATCGGCAACAGCGCGTGGTTCGCGTCCTGGGCGGCGGTGGCGACCGTCTGTTGCGGGCTGATCCTGGCGTTCGTGGCCCGGGTCGGTCACGGCGGCGCGTTCCTGCGTCTGGGCACGATGGGCTATGCGTTGCCGGGAGGGGTCGCGGCGGTTGGGCTCATCATTGCCCTCGGCACGCTGGACGACGGATTGGCGGCGCTTTGGCACCTGGTCTCGGATGCGCCGCTGGGCTGGACGGCGCTGGGGTCCAGTGTGGCGCTGGTCCTGGCCTATATCGTGCGCTTCCTGGCCATTCCGGCGGCCGGCCTGGATGCCGCCTATGCGCGCCTGGGCACGGATTATGACAATGCCGCCCGAGGCCTGGGCTGCGAATCCGGGCGGCTGCTGCGCAGTATCCACCTGCCGCTGCTGACCTGGCCACTCGGCACCGCCGCGTTGCTGGTGTTCATCGACGCCATGAAGGAACTGCCGGCAACCCTGCTGCTGCGCCCGGTCAATGTCGAGACCCTGGCGACCGCGCTATACGGAGAGGCGGTGCGCGGAACCTACGAGGAAGGCGCCGTTGCCGCCCTGGCGCTGGTATGCGTCGCCATGCTGGCCGCGACGGCGCTGGCACCGTTGGAGAATCGGGCTCGCCGCGGGGTGGACCGGCGGCTGTCAGACCCACCACCCCTGCCGGATGGGTTGTTGCGCCAATCCGGTTAGAACGGCTACCCGACGACTGAAAACGGCATTCGAGAATAAAGGATATCGTCGGGCCGCATAGGCACGTGTCAGGCCGAGGACCAAGCTTCAAGACAAGGCTGTTATGGCGTCGGTTGTTGGCACCGAATGCTCGGCGACCCGGCCGTCGCGGATGGTCGGGCATACACCGGCCCATCAGTCAGGCAGGTGGTTTCAACAAACAACGCCATAATGCCCGTCGACCCTATCGTAGATTGGCATGCGCGTAGTGTTGGTGTGGCGGCTCCACGCGAAATCAATGACAAAAAGCAGAACGCACGCTCGATGTCGGATCAAGGCAAGCGCACTCTGGCGCGTTCGGCCGACGCGCGGGTGCCTTGGTCCCTGTTGCAGAGGCGAGGGTGTCAGCCGGGCGGCACCGTGCCGGGGCGCGGTTCGATCGGCAGCAGCCGGTCGAGTCCAGTCAGTTGTTCCAAGAAACAGGCCGCTGACAGGCACGCGGCCTCCCCACGCGCGGGACCGGCGATCTGCAGACCCACCGGGCGGCCGTAGTGGTCGAATCCGGCCGGGATCGCAACGGCTGGGCAGCTCGTCATGGTGATCGCCGCGTTCAAGGTCGAGGCGCCCATGTAGTTGGTCAATTTCTCGCCATCGATGGTCTCGGGATGGCGCAAATTCACGTCGAAGGCCGGCGTCGCGGCGCTGGGGGTGATGAAAACGTCATAGGTCTCGAACATCGCCGCGACTCGCCGGTAGAAGGCAGCCCGCTCGCGTTCCGCCCAGGCGATCTGGCTGGGGGTCTGGGCCAGGCCTTTTTCCGTGTTCCAGACGATGTCGGCCTTCAGCAGGTCGCGATGCGATTGCAACTGCAACTCCCGATCCACCACGAAATGCTGGGACCGCAGGACCATGAACGCGTCCTCGATCGCGCCGAGGTCGGGGGCGAATTCCTCCACCACGCAGCCCAGTTCCTCGAACCGGCGCACGGCGCGTTCACAGATGTCACGGGTTTCGCGGTCCACCGCCAGTTTGCCGTTGTAGTTGGGGCTGTAGGCGATGCGTCGGGGCGGTTTGGCCGAACGCACGGACTGCACGAAGGAGACCGCGGGGGCGTCGAAGGTGAGTGGGTCCAGCGGGCACAGGCCAGCCATCGCGTCCAGAAACAGCGCCAGGTCCGGGATGTTGCGCGCCATGGGCCCCTGCACCGACAAGGGCGAGAACAGGTTGTTCGACGTGCCCCGCGTGACCCGCCCCGGCGACGGCCGCAGCCCCACGACCGAGCAATAGGTGCCCGGCCGGCGCAACGATCCGCCGTGGTCGGTGCCGTGTGCCAGCCAGACCTCGCCTGTCGCGACCGACACCGCGCCGCCCCCCGTGGAGCCGCCGCAGGTGAGCGACGTATTCCAGGGATTGCGGGTCCGGCCGAACACCTCGTTGAACGTCGAGCCACCGGCGCCGAATTCCGGCGTGTTCGACTTGGCGATGACGATGCCGCCTTTGCGCTCGATGCGCTCCACCAGCGGGTGGGATTTCACCGGCACGTGGTCGCGGAAAATGGGCGAGCCGTAGGTGGTGCGGACGCCCGCCACGTCGGTCAGGTCCTTGATGGAGACGGGCAAGCCGGCGAGCCAACCGGCTTCGCCCTCGGCCTCGCGGCGGGCCCCGTTCATAAGTTGGCGCGCGTGGTCGCGGGCGCGGTCGAGGCAAAGCGTGGGCAGCGCGTTCACATCGGGCTCGATCAAGGCGATTCGAGCCGCGGCGGCGTCGATCAGGTCGAGGGGAGAGAGTTCGCGTCGCACCAGCCGGCCGACGGCTTCGGTGGCTGTCATCCGGATCAGGTCATCATGCATGGTCGGCTCCCCCTGGCTGACCCAAATTCCCGCCGAACGCGAAGATTGGCAATGACCGGGCGTCCGTGCCGTCCCCAGGAGCGCGCCGTTGGGAATGCCAGCCGATCGGCGCATGGAGCGGAACCCATACAGGTCCGATCCGCGTCAGGACGGCGGCGCCGCATGCGCCCCATGTTCCGGTTCCGAGGCCCGTCGGCCTTGGCGGGTCGCAAGGGGCCATGGGGGTTTGCAACCGGGCAGAGCCCAGGTCGGGGTCCCCAAGGGCCTTTGGCGCGAAACCCCGTCCTGCCTCCCAGTCATTGACCGAGCCGCCCTGACATCGGTATTGGCAACCCGCCACGCGGCGCCATCTTCTAGCCGCGGCGCGGCCGGCGCCGCCTGAAGGATATCGATCTCATGCTTCTGCGCCTGCCGCCCCGTGCGCTCGTGCTCTTGCCGTTGCTGATGCCGCTCGCGGCCCATGCGCAAGCCCCTGCCGGGCCGCCCTCGGTCGGCGTCGTCCGCGCGGAAATGCGTCCCGTGACCGAAAGCTCCGAATTCATCGGTCGCGTTCAGGCCATCGGCCGGGTCTCGCTGACCGCGCGCGTCACCGCCTTCCTGGAACAGCGCCTGTTTGTCGAGGGCACGGAAGTCAACGAAGGCGATCTACTGTTCAAGCTGGAACGCGGCCCCTTTGAGGCGGCCGCACAGCAGCAGGAAGCGGCGGTCGCCGATGCTTCGGCGCGTCTGGCCAATGCCAATATCCAACTCAACCGCGCCCAGCAGTTGCTGGGTGGGCCGGCGGGGCGGACTTCGTCGGTGGATGACGCGATCGCGGCGCAGCGATCCCAGGCCGCGCAGGTCAGCGCGGCGCAAGCGATGTCGCGGATGGCGCAACTCAATCTGTCCTATACCGAAATCCACGCCCCGATCAGCGGCAAGATCAGCCGCGCGGCGGTGACGGTAGGGAATGTCGTGTCGCCGAGCACAGGGGCGCTGGCGAGTATCGTCAGCCAGGACCCGATGCATGTGCTGTTTCCTGTCGCCGCGCGCGCTCGGTTGGAGATGGAAAAGCGGTATGCCGACAAGGGCGGGCTGAATGCCGTCCTGGTGCGGCTGCGGCTGTCCGATGGCAGCATGTATGGACACGTGGGAAAAATCGACTACGTGGACCCCTCGGTGGCGCCCAACACCGATACGATCATCCTGCGCGCCAGCATCCCCAACCCGCCGCTACGTCCGGCCGAACCTGGGCAGCCGGTGGAGCGGCCGTTGACAGACGGCGCATTCGTGACCGTCAGCGTCGAGGGGATCGAGCCGGTCACCGCCCTGTCCATCCCGCGCGCCGCCGTGCTGTCCGACCAGCAAGGCAATTTCGTCTATGTCGTCGGCCCGCAAAACAAAATCGAGCAACGCAAAATCCAGCTCGGCCAATCCACCCCCGCATCCGCCATCATTCTGAGCGGGTTGAAAGAGGGCGAGAGCGTCGTGCTGGAAGGCCTGCAACGCGTCCGGCCGGGGATCGAGGTCGCCCCGTCACCCGCTTCACCCAGCCCAGGCCGCTAGGCGAGCGACGGGACACACCGCATGATTTCCTCTGTCTTCGTCGACCGGCCGCGGCTTGCGATCGTCATTGCCATTCTGATGACCCTGGCCGGCGGGTTGTCGATGCTGCGCCTGCCGGTGTCGCAGTTTCCCGACATCGTGCCGCCGCAGGTGATCGTCAGCACCTCGTTCTCGGGCGCGTCCGCACAGGTGGTGGAGGCGACGGTCGCGCAGACCCTGGAGGCGGCGGTCATCGGCGTCGACAAGATGCTGTACATGAAGTCCACCAGTTCCAACGCCGGTAACTATTCGCTGACCGTCACGTTTGAGCTGGGCACCAATCCCGACATCAACACGGTCAACGTCAACAACCGCGTGCAGCAGGCGCTGGCCAAGCTGCCGGCGGAAGTGCAGCGCAGTGGCGTGACCGTCCGCAAGCGGTCCACCGCAGTGCTGGCGTTCCTGCAATTCTACGCCGAGGACGACAAATACGATCCGCTGTTCCTCAGCAACTACGTCACGATCAACGCGCTGGATCGGCTGGCGCGCACGCCCGGGATCGGCGACGCGCAGTTGTTCGGGCGCCTGGATTACTCGATGCGGGTCTGGTTCGACATGAACCGGCTGGTGGCGCTCAATCTGGCGCCGTCCGATGTGATTGCGGCCATCCAGGCGCAGAACATCCAGGCCGCGGTGGGCCGGATCGGTGCGCGGCCGACGGACGATACGACGCAGTTCCAGCTCAGTGTCCAGACGCAAGGGCGGCTGGTGACTCCCGAACAGTTCGGCGACATCCTGGTGCGCGCCCAGGGCGACGGGGCGATGCTGCGGCTGCGCGATATCGCGCGGGTGGAGCTGGGTGCCGCCAACATGGACAGCGAGAGCCGGCTGAACGGCAATCCGGCGGTGTCCATCGGGCTGTATCTGGCGCCCGGTGCCAACGCCGTGCAGACCTCGGGCCTGGTGCGTGCCACGTTGGCGGAGCTGTCACTGCGGTTTCCGGATGGCGTAAAGGCGCGGATTTTCTACGACAGCAGCACCTTCGTTGCCGCCACGATCGAGGAAGTGGTGCTGACCCTCGGGATCGCCTTCGTGCTGGTCGTCGGTGTGGTGTATCTGTTCCTGGGCAATTGGCGGGCCACGATCATTCCGATGGTGGCGATCCCGGTCAGCCTGATCGGCACCCTTGCGGTGTTGCTGGCGGCGGGGTTCTCGGCCAACACGATTTCTCTGCTGGCGATGGTGCTGGGCATCGGCGTGGTTGTCGACGATGCGATCGTGGTGGTCGAAAACGTCGAACGCGTGATGGCCGAGGAGCCGCATCTGACGCCGGCGCAGGCCACCAAGAAAGCGATGACGCAGATCACCGGGCCGGTCATCGCGATCTCTCTGGTGCTGTTGTCGGTGTTCGTGCCGGTGGCGTTCATTCCGGGCGTGTCGGGCACGCTGTTCCGCCAGTTCGCGGTGACGATCAGCGTCGCGATGCTGCTGTCGGCGATCAACGCGCTGACCCTTTCGCCGGCGCTGTGCGGGGTCTTCCTGCGCCATGGCGGACCGGCACGGGGTCCGATGGGTTATGTCCTACGCGGCATCGACCACATGCGCGATGGCTATGCCGCGGTGGTGGCGCGTCTGGTGCGCGTGTCCGTGCTGTCGATCATCGTGGTCGCCGCATCGGGGGCCGGCATCTGGTATCTGGGCAAGATGACGCCGACGGGCTTCCTGCCGGAGGAAGACCAGGGCGCATTCTTCGTCGCCGTGCAACTGCCCGATGGCGCGTCGGTGGCCCGCACACGCGCGGTGGTGGAGCAGGTGGAAGGCCTGATCCGTCCGATGCCGCAGGTGGAAGGCGTGCTGTCGATCGTCGGATTCTCGCTGCTGGACGGCGGCAACCAGCCGAATTCCGCCTTCGTCGTGGTGCGCCTGAAACCCTTCGCCGACCGCCCGGCCGCGACGGACAACGCCCAGGCGGTGATTGGGCGCATCTTTGGCGCGGTCGGCCAGGTCCGGACGGCCTCGGTGTTCCCGTTCAACCTGCCGCCCATCATCGGCCTGTCGACCGGCGGTGGCTTCGAATACCAGTTGGAGGACCTGGAAGGCCGTGATCCCGCCGAACTGGCCAGCGCCATGCGCGGGCTCGTCGCCGCCGCCAGCCAGGATCCCCGGATCGGACGGGTGTTTTCGACGTTCACCGCCTCCAACCCCTCGATCTGGCTGGATATCAATCGCGACAAGGCCCAGGCGCTCAGCCTGCGCATCGCCGATGTCTTCAATGCGTTGCAGACAACGTTGGGCGGATTCTACATCAACGACTTCAACCTGTTCGGCCGCACCTGGCAGGTGAACATCCAGGGCGACGCCGCCGACCGCACCGACCTGCCGGATATCTACAAGATCCATGTCCGCAACACCCGGGGCGAGATGGTGCCGTTGCGCGCCATCGTCGATGTGCGCGTCATCGTCGGGCCCCAGGTGATCACGCGCTACAACAACTATCGTTCCGTCACGGTGAATGGCTCGCCGCGACCTGGGGTGTCGTCGGGCGCCGCGCTGGTGGCGATGGATCAGATCTCCGCCCGGACCCTGCCCGCCGGCTATGCCTATGAATGGACCGGGACAGCGTTTCAGGAGCGGCAGGCGGCGGGTCAAACCGGGATCATCCTGTCTCTGGCCATCCTGTTTGCGTATCTGTTCCTGGTGGCACTCTATGAAAGCTGGATGATCCCGGTGCCGGTGCTGCTGTCGGTCTCGGTCGGCGTGGTGGGCGCGTTCGGCGGGCTGTTGCTGTTCGGGTTGTCACTCGATCTGTATGCACAAATCGGCATGGTGGTGCTGATCTCGTTGGCAGCAAAGAACGGCATCCTGATCGTGGAGTTCGCCAAGGAACAGCGAGAGGCCGGACTGTCGATCCGGGACGCCGCGGTGATCGGGGCACGGATGCGAATTCGGGCGGTGATGATGACCTCCATCGCGTTCATCGCCGGATTGGTGCCGCTGGTCTGGGCGCATGGCGCGGCGATGCTGAGCCGGCGCGCGGTGGGCACGGCGGTGTTCGCGGGGATGATCGTGGCATCCACGATCGGCGTGTTCCTGATCCCGATGCTGTACGTGGTGTTCCAGTCGATGCGGGAGAGGGCGAAGGCTCGCCGTGGCGGGAGGGCGGGGCACTGATCCCGGCATGAGCGCGACGGCGGCCGGTTCGGGCAATTGCGGGCGATAGAGCGCGCGTTCCTGGCTCAGGCCAAAGTTCCCCAGCCGCGCCAGACCGGCCCGAAAGGCGGGGTCCGCCAGCAGGGGGCGCGGCGGTGTAACGCCGGTCCCGGCCGGCGCTTTGGCGGATGCCGCGAAACCGGTCTTTGCCGGCTGCAATAGGGGCTTCCAGCACCGGGTCCACCTGGTCCCCTAGACAAAATCCGGTGTGGGCGACGATGCCGGCGCGGAGAGTTTCATCGGCGCCGCCGCACCCTCGCTCCTTCGTGATCTTCGTGCCTTCGTGGTGGAGAATCGCGGGCGTAACCAAAGACACCTTGCCTGTCCGGGAGAACCCCTTTGGATAGGCCACTACGAGCCGCGGTTCTGCGATTCTCCACCACGAAGGCACGAAGTTCACGAAGCTACGGGAGCGGGCGGGCGTCATTGCCACGTGTTTCCAGCGCTGACGGGCACCATGCATTCCCAACACATGATGCCATAGGAGCCTTGACGTCATGCCCAGCACGCAGGTCGTCAAGTAATTGCGGGGTGAGATAATACTCGGATGCGCACCATCACAGGTGGTGGTGCGCATCGATGATTGGTTAATCCGGGTCCCGCACAACTTCGCACAGTCTCTCCAGCAAGGCTTCGTTGACCTGCGGCTGGGCGAAAGTTTGCGGGATGGAGTTCACGGTGGGGTCTTTCAGGCGCGGCGGACGTTCCAGAAATAGGGGGCGGTGCCTTCCACCATGCCGACGAGGTCCTTGCGATAGGCCTTGCGGATCTGGAAACTGCCGATCGGCACATAGGGCACCTGGTCGAAGGCGCGCTTCTGGACATCCAGCACGATCGCGTCCTGCTCCTTCGGATCGGTGGTCTCGACGAGGCGACGGATCATCGCCTCCATCTCTTCATCCTTGTACCAGCCGAACCAGGAGGAGGCGCCGAAGCCGCGGATCTGGCTGTGTTCCATCGGCGTATAACCGATGGTCGACGGGCGCCAGGTATGCATGATGGACCAGCCGCCTTTTTCCACTGGCTCCTTGCTGGTGCGCCGCTGCACCACGGAGCCCCAGTCGGTTGCCACCAACTCCACATTCATGCCGATTTTTTTCAGCAGATCGTAGGTGACGTCACCGAACGGACCGACGGTGGTAAGGTCCGTGGGGCTGATCAGCACCGCTTTCTCGCCCTTGTAGCCGGAGGCGGCGAGCATCTCCTTCGCCTTGGCGATATTGCTTTGCATGGCGGCGCCGCCGACCTCCACGCCGTAGCGGGTGCCACACGGGAAAATCGACTTGCAGATAGTATAGGCGCTGGCATCCCCGGCGGTGACGGAAGCCATATAATCTTCCTGGCTCACCGCCATCATCACCGCTCGGCGTACGGCGACATTGTTGAACGGCGGCTGCAGATGGTTGAAGCGCAGCACGCCGTTGTAGCCGGTGGGATTGTGGAAGCCGAGTTCGATGGCCGGATTGCGCTTCAGCAGGGCGACCAGATCCGGCTGCACCTGTTCCCACCAATCCACCTCTCCATTTTGCAGTGCGGCGGCGGCGGTGGCGGAATCGGGGATGACGTGCCATTCGATTCGCTCGAAATGCGCGACCTTGCCGCCGGTCATCCATACGGCCGGTTCCTGGCGCGGCACGTAGC